>LULN01000147.1_pt1 | contig 47225 bp, 74 predicted proteins | sample 728131 | NCBI WGS metagenome assembly LULN01 (sample SAMN03860288, study PRJNA289734) | marine metagenome | biome: seawater column; feature: ocean; material: water; isolation source: Red Sea water column Station 149 - depth 100m | place: Saudi Arabia: Red Sea | collected 2011-10-15 | depth 100 m
AAAAAAGGAGAAAATATGTCAAAGGAAAAATTTGACCGTAGCAAGCCTCATGTGAACGTTGGTACAATGGGACACATTGACCACGGTAAAACGACATTGACGGCCGCTATTACAAAAGTCTTATCCGATGCTAGCGGTGGTGAAGCTACTGCTTTTGAAGATATTGACAAAGCCCCTGAAGAGAGGGAAAGAGGAATCACTATCCAGATTGCTCACGTTGAGTATGAAACTGAAAATAGACACTATGCTCACGTAGACATGCCTGGTCACGCTGATTATGTTAAAAACATGATTACAGGTGCGGCACAGGTTGATGGAGCAATTTTGGTTGTATCTGCAGCAGATGGTCCGATGCCACAAACTAGAGAACACGTTCTACTAGCAAGACAAGTTGGTGTACCGGCTATTGCTGTATTCCTTAATAAAGTCGACCAAGTTGATGACGATGAGCTTTTAGATCTTGTAGAAATGGAAGTTAGAGAATTATTGAACGAGTATGACTTTCCTGGTGATGATGTTCCAGTAGTAAAAGGTTCAGCACTCGCTGCTCTTGAGGGTAAAGAAGATGGCATAAACGCTATTAAAGAATTAATGGATCAAGTTGACGCCTACATCGAAGAGCCAACAAGAATAGTTGACAAACCATTTTTGATGCCTGTTGAAGATGTATTCTCTATTACTGGTAGAGGTACTGTTGTAACAGGAAGAATTGAACAAGGTATTGTTAACGTTAACGAAGAAGTAGAAATTGTTGGTATTAGAGAAACATCTAAATCAGTTTGTACTGGTGTTGAGATGTTTAGAAAACTTCTTGATGAAGGTAGAGCTGGTGACAACGTAGGACTTCTTTTAAGAGGTGTTGAGAAAGATGATGTTGAGAGAGGCCAAGTTATTGCTAAACCTGGTTCAATCACACCACATACTAAATTTGAAGCTGAAGTTTATGTACTTACAAAAGAAGAGGGTGGTAGACACAACCCATTCTTTAAAGGTTATAGACCTCAGTTTTATTTCAGAACAACTGATGTAACTGGTGAAGTCAGTCTTTCAGAAGGTACTGAAATGGTCATGCCTGGTGACAACGTTACTATCTCTGTTGAGCTTATATCCCCAATTGCTATGGAAGAGGGTGTAAAGTTCGCAATTAGAGAAGGCGGAAGAACAGTTGGAGCTGGACAAGTGACAAAGGTTATTGAGTAATAAAAATTAACCGGGAGTAGACTTCATACTCCCGGTTTTTTTTTGAGGAAAAAATGGCAAAAGAACAGCAAATTAGAATAAAGCTAAAAGCATATGACAATTATGTCGTAGATGAGTCTGCACGTAAAATTGCTGAAACTGTCATAAAAACTCAGGCCAAGGTAAAAGGCCCAATTCCTCTACCTACAAAAATTCATAGATATTGCGTCATCAGATCACCACATGTTGATAAAAAATCAAGAGAACACTTTGAAATGAGAATTCATAAACGTTTGATTGATATTGTAGAACCAACACCAAAAACTGTAGATTCATTAATGAGACTTGATTTACCTGCTGGTGTAGAGGTAGAAATTAAATTATGAAAACTTTAATTGCAAAAAAAATTGGAATGACTCAAATTTATGATGAAAATTCAAAATCCCTTGGGGTTACAGTCTTGGATGTGTCAGACTGTAGAGTTGTCCAAGTTAAAAATAATGAAAAAGACGGATATAGTGCAGTTCAACTAACTATTGGTAAAAAGAAAAATCTTTCAAAACCTCTTGAGAGTCACTACAAAAAATATGATGTTGAACCAGGAGAAGTTTTACATGAAGTTAAAGTTGATAAAGACTCTGAATTAAATCCAGGAGCAAAGATCAATGTTAAAGATTTTTTTGAGATAGGTCAGAAAGTAGACATTACTGGAATATCGAAAGGAAAAGGTTTTGCTGGTGTTATGAAAAGACATAACTTTTCTGGACAAAAAGCTAGTCACGGTGTGCATAAAGTTCATAGAGCTGGTGGTTCGATTGGAAATGCATCTTTTCCTGGACATGTTTTTAAAGGACAAAAAATGGCAGGGCGCATGGGAAATCAAAAAACCACTATTCAATCTGTGACAATCGTAGGTTTGAATGAAGAAAAAAATTATTTGTTAGTTAATGGTTCTGTCCCTGGTAATAAAGGAAATATCGTTCAAGTACAAAGTGCAGTGAAGGTTAACTAATGACTGTAAAGCTGGACACCATAAATATATCTGATAATACAGTTTCAAAAAAACAATATGCGTTTAACAAGTTAGAAGACATAAATCTTGGATTGCTTCATCAAGTTGTAAAAGGCAGCAGAACTAATTTTAGAAATAATACTGCAAGTGTTAAAACACGTGCACAGGTATCTGGAACAGGTGCAAAACCTTGGGCACAAAAGGGAACAGGCAGGGCTAGACAAGGTTCTCTGAGATCTCCACAATTCGCAGGGGGTGGTGTTGCACATGGACCTGGTACAAGAGTTTATCAAGACAGAACTCCAAAAAAAATGAAAAAGAAAGCTCTGGATATGGCAATATCACAAAGAATTGAAGAGAGTTCGGTTTTTGTAATTAATGGATCAGATTTTTCTACACCATCTACCAAACAAGCAGTTACTTCTCTAAATGAGTTAAATATAGAAAGAAATTTTACATTTATTTATAGTGATAACGATGAAAATTTATACAAATCCTTTAATAATATTCCAAAATCAAGACTGGTATCTGTAAAAAAACTAGCTGCTATCGACATCATTTCGACAGATGATACAATTTTTTCTGTTGATGCAATCTCAGAATTCTTAGGAGAAGAATAATGAAATATTTAGAAGATGTTTTAATCGCTCCAGTTATATCAGAAAAATCATATGATAGAATTTCTGATTCAAATTCTTACTCCTTTTTTGTTCACTCAAAAACAGACAAACCACAAATTAAAAAGGCAGTTGAAGAAATGTTTGGTGTAAAAGTTTTAAGAGTCAACACAATGTATCGAAAAGGAAAGAAAAAAAGATTTGGATATGTAATTGGCCAACAAAGTACAAGAAAAATAGCAATAGTTACTCTCGCAGAAGGGGATACTATTGAGGCTTTTGGAGTTTAAAAATGGGTTCAAAGAAAATTAGACCAGTTACTCCCGGAATGCGTAGTCAGGTTGCTACAGATTTTAAAGATATTACAAAAAAGAAACCTGAAAAATCACTTTTAGAGTCAAAAAAATCATCCGGTGGTCGAAATAACAAAGGAAGAATTACTTCAAGGCACAGAGGTGGAGGACACAAACAAAAATATAGAGTAATAGATTTCAAAAGAATTAAAGATGGCATCCCTGCACGAGTTGCTGGAATTGAATATGATCCAAATAGAAATGCAAGAATTGCCCTTCTGCACTATGTTGATGGAGAAAAGTCATATATTATTGCACCAGATGGTATATCCGTTGACTCCAGAGTAGAGTCAGGACCAAAAGCAGATATTAAAGATGGCAATTGTTTACCATTAAGAAATATACCCGCAGGTACTTTTGTACATGCTGTTGAATTAAGACCTGGTGGTGGAGCAAAGATGGCAAGATCAGCAGGATCATCTGTTCAGCTTATGAGTAAAGAGGGTGATTCAGCATTGCTTCGCTTACCATCTGGAGAAATGAGAACAGTTCCAATGGATTGCAGAGCAACTGTAGGGATTGTTGGAAATGCTGAAGCAGAACTTACAAAATTAGGTAAAGCAGGTAGAAGTAGATGGAAAGGGGTTAGGCCACAGACAAGAGGTGTTGCCATGAACCCTGTCGACCATCCTTTAGGTGGAGGAGAAGGCAAATCCTCTGGAGGTAGAGTGCCTGTTAGCCCATGGGGTAAACCAGAAAAGAAGACTAGGAAAAAGAAAAAGTACAGCAATAAATCAATTGTTAGAGGAAGATCACAAAAAGGTAGAAATTAACATGGCTAGAAGTTTAAGAAAAGGACCATTTGTAGATGAACATCTGCTTAAAAAAGTAGAAGATGCTCAAAATACTGGCAATAAATCTGTTATTAAAACTTGGAGCAGAAGATCAACAGTAGTTCCTGAAATGGTTGGACTTACTATTGCAGTTCATAATGGGAGACAGCATCTACCTGTATTTATAACTGAAGCGATGGTTGGTCATAAACTGGGAGAATTTTCACCAACAAGAACTTTCAAAGGACATCCGGGACAAAACTAATGGAAAACACAACAGTTAAAGCACAAGGAAAATATATAAGACAATCACCTTATAAAATGAGGTTAGTTCTTAATTTAATTAGGGGTCTTGATGTTCAAGAAGCTTTAAATGTTTTAACATTTACTAAAAGACGAGCAGCCGTTGAAATTAAACAAGTATTAGAAAGCGCTATATCTAATGCTGAAGCAAACTATAATCTAAATGCTTCTGATTTGTATATTTCAAAAGCTATTGCTGATGAAGGTCCTACATTGAAAAGATTTAGACCAAGAGCAAGAGGAAGAGCAATAGTAAAGACTACAAGGACTTAGTAAATCAAGATTATCAAATAAGAAAATTGCTTTCAAAAGAACTACCAAAAGCTGCAGTGTCAAGAATTGAGATTGAAAGAAGAGATAAGGGAGGAACCCTTACAGTTGACATTCATACTGCAAGACCAGGTGTCGTAATTGGTAGAAAAGGTGTTGAAGCTGATCGTCTTAGAAAAGGTATTGAGAAGCTTTCAAAACAACCTGTTAAATTAAACATTATTGAAATCAGAGAAGCTGAGTTAGACGCACAATTGTTAGCAAGAGGTATAGCAGATCAGTTAGAAAACAGAGTTGCATTTCGTAGAGCAATGAAAAGAGCTGTTTCCGCAGCGCTTAAAGCAGGTGCTGAAGGAGTCAGAGTTGAGTGTTCAGGTAGACTTGGTGGTGCTGAAATGGGGCGTAGAGAATGGTATAGAGAAGGAAGAGTACCATTACATACCCTAAGAGCCGATATAGATTTTGGAAGAGCAGCTGCGCATACTACAGTAGGAGCAATAGGGGTAAAAGTTTGGGTTTATAAAGGTGATGTCGTCGGTTCAAACAAGTTAAGACAAGAAAAAATTTCCGCTGAAGCCAATTTAGCTAGTGGTGGCCCAGCAGCTGGACTCAAATATAGTTGAAGCTGGCGGCGGTAAAAAAATTACAAAAGAAACTGCTCAAGCTGAATTTGAAGAAGAAAAATCTATCTTAGAAGAAGAGTAAATTATGTTGATGCCTAAAAAGACAAAATACAGAAAATCTCATAGAGGAAGAAGAAAAGGAAACTCTAAAGGTGGGAACACTGTAAATTTTGGTGACTATGGAATTCAAGCGGTTGAAACTTCCTATGTCACAGGAAGACAGATAGAAGCTGCAAGAATTACAATAACTAGAACCATGAAACGTGGTGGAAAAGTATGGATCAACATTTTTCCTCATAAACCTGTAACACAAAAACCTGCTGAGGTAAGGATGGGCTCTGGTAAAGGAAATGTCGAATATTACGTAGCTGTAGTAAAACCTGGACGCGTAATTTTTGAAGTTTCTGGTGTTCCAGAAGACGTTGCAAGAGAAGCTATGAGAAAAGCTGGTCATAAATTACCAATGAAAACTAAATTTGTAAAAAGGGATAACTTATGAGCGTGAATGATTTAAGAGAGCTTTCTATTACTGAATTGAAAAATAAGATAGTTGATCTCAAAAAAGAACTTATGGATTCAAGGTTTGCTTTAGCTACAAGCCAATTAGAAGACACCTCTGTATTTAAAAAAATTAGAAAAGAGATTGCTCAAGCAAATACTGTTTTGACTGAAAAGCTTAGTGTTGAAAATGTTGAGGAAGGTGAGTAATGGTAGAAGAATCAAGATCTTTTAGAAAAACTAGAACTGGAATTGTCACTTCTGATTCAAGAGAAAAAACAGTCACAGTTTCAATTGAAATTCAATTCCCACATCCAAAATATAAAAAAATTGTAAAGAAGACTAGAAAATTACATGCACATGATGAAAATTTCGACGCAAAAATTGGTGATACAGTAAAAATTATGGAAACTAAGCCATATTCAAAAACAAAGCGTTGGAGAATTACTGAAATTGTAGAAAGAGCAAGATGATACAGAAAGAGTCAAGACTAAAAGTTGCTGATAATTCAGGCGCAAAAGAAGTACTTTGTATAAAGGTTAAGGGTAGTTCCAGAATAAGATATGCAGGCTTAGGTGATGTTTTTGTTGCCACTGTAAAAGACGCTATTCCTGGAGGTCAAATTAAAAAAGGAGATATTGTCAACGCGGTAGTTGTCCGAACAAAAAAAGAAACTAGAAGAAAAGATGGTACATATATTAGATTTGACGAAAACGCCTGTGTCATTATTAACGAGCAAGATCAACCTAGGGGTACAAGAATTTTTGGTTTAGTTGTCAAGAAAAAGTCAGGCAGAGTGAGTTATAAATTTGATAAAAATGGTAAGAAGTATCGAGTGCTAGCACAAACAGGTGATGAAGTATGATACCAAGATTAAAAGAGCAGTTTAATACTGAATTGAGAACTTCAGTTATGGAGCAACTTAGTCTTAATAATGTAAATGAGATACCAACACTTGATAAAATTATTATCAACATTGGTGATGGTAAAGCTGCTACAGATGGAAGAGCACTTGAGTCTATGATTGATGAGTTAACAGCTATATCAGGACAAAAACCAGTAATTAGGCGTGCAAAAAAATCAATTGCGGGATTTAAAATACGAGAAGGCATGCCAATTGGTGTAGCAGTAACTCTTCGTGGTGATCGTATGTGGGAATTTTATGACAGATTTGTTCAAGTAGTTGTTCCAAGAATCAGAGACTTTAGAGGTTTTAATAAAAAATCATTTGATGGAAATGGGAATTATACACTCGGACTTAACGAGCAATTAGTTTTTCCAGAAGTTGAATACGATAAAGTTCGTGATATAAGAGGTATGAATATTACTATTTGTACTTCTGCTAACGATAACAACCAAGGTTATGTATTATTACAATCGCTAGGATTTCCATTTAGGGAGAATTAATTATGGCAAAAACAAGCAAGATAGTTAAAAACAATCAAAGAAAAAGAACGATAGGTGTTTACTCCGATAGACGTCAAGAGCTTCTTAAAATTATTAAGGACCCCAATACTTCTTATGATGAAAAAAGAGAAGCCCAAAAAAAGATTGCTAAGATGCCAAGAGATGCTTCTCCAACAAGGCATAGAAATAGGTGTGAAGTTACAGGAAGGCCTCGAGGTAATCTGAGAAAGTTTGGTATGTCCAGAAATACGTTCAGAGATTTAGCCCTTAAAGGAGAACTACCCGGAATAAAGAAAGCGTCTTGGTAAAATGAATTCAGATCCAATTTCAGATTTTTTGACTCGAATCAGAAATGCTTCAATGGTCAACAAACCATCAGTTATCGTTCCTCATTCAAAATTCAAGTTGGAACTGTCTAAACTTTTAAAAAATGAGGGCTATATAAGTGATGTAAAAGTAATAGAAGAGTCCTCAAAAAAAGAAATTCAAATTGATTTAAAATACTCAGAAGAAGGTGCACCTGTGCTTGCTGGTTTGAACAGATTAAGTAAGCCTGGTAGAAGACTATATGTTGGATCCGAATCACTTCCAAGAAATAACGGTGGTTTAGGTACAGGAATTATCTCAACATCTCGAGGGTTGCTTCCTGATTCTGAAGCCAGAAAAAGAAAACTTGGTGGAGAGCTTATTTGTGAGGTTTGGTCATGAGCAGAATAGGAAATAAGCCAGTTTTAATCCCTGAAAAAATAGAAATGAATTTAAATGGCAATTCAATTATTGTTAAAGGTCCAAAAGGAGAATTAACTACTGAAATTGTTGATGAGAGAATTAAATTTGAAATTAAAGAAAATGAATTATTATTCTCAAGAACTTCCGAAGCTCCAGAGGTTAGAAGCTTACATGGTTTGTACAGATCTTTAGTTGCTAACAATATTGAAGGAGTATTAGAAGGATATAGTAAAACACTTTTACTTCAAGGTGTTGGACACAGAGCCACTCTAAAGGGCAATGATATTGAAATTTTATGCGGCTTCTCTCATCCTGTACTGTTTAATCAAGTTGAGGGAATAAAATATGAAGTGCCTGATCAAAACACAATAATAGTTTCCGGAATTGACAAAGCGTTAGTAGGTCAAGTTGCTGCAAATATACGAGCAATTAAACCACCTGAACCATATAAAGGCAAAGGTATAAGATACAAAGATGAATATGTTAGAAGAAAAGCAGGTAAGGCTGCTGTAACAGCTGGAGCTTAATAACTATGAAAGTTAAAGATAAAAGAATACACAGAAAAATTAGAATAAGAAAAAAAATATCTGGCACATCCAAAGTACCTAGGCTTGCTGTTTTTAAAAGCAACAATAATATATATGTTCAAGCAATAGATGATCTTAATCAAGTAACTATTGCTTCCGCTAGCACATTGTCTAAAGAGGTAAAAACTAAAACACTATCCGTAGAGTCAGCAAAAGAAGTTGGTGAAGTGATGGGTGAAAAGTTAGCAGGATTAAAAATTAAATCCGCTGTTTTTGACAGAGGCGGCTATGTTTACCACGGAAGAATTAAATCTTTAGCTGATGGAATTAGAGAAAAAGGAATCAAATTTTAATGTCTGAATTAGAACTGCAAGAAAGTGTTATACATATTAACAGAGTTGCCAAGGTTGTTAAAGGTGGTAGAAATTTCGCATTTACAGCTCTAGTTGCTGTAGGTGATGGAAATGGAAATGCTGGGATTGGATATGGTAAAGGCTCTGAAGTCCCATTAGCTATTCAAAAAGCCATCGAAGATGCAAAAAAGAATATCTCAGAAATACCTATGGCAGGTTCAACAATAGTACACTCAATCGTTGGAAAACACGGCTCTTCAAGGGTTCTTTTAAAACCTGCTGCACCAGGTACAGGAGTTATTGCCGGAGGTGCTGCTCGTCAAGTTCTTGAAGTTGCTGGAGTAAAAGACATATTAGCAAAATCGCTCGGATCCCCAACTCATTTAAATGTGGCCAAAGCAACAATCAATGGCCTTCTCAATCAAAGAACGCCTGACAGTGTTGCTAGTTTACGCGGCAAGAAGTCTTCTGAGGTAGCTCCTCCAGGTTTAGTTGAGGCCTATGAGAAAACAAAAGCTGAAAAAAAAGTAAAGGTTCCTGATGAAAGTTAAAATAACCTTAAAGAGAAGCTTGATAGGCGAGAAACCCAAAGCAAGAGAAACTGCCAGAAGTTTAGGATTAAAAAAGATAAATTCTTTTACTGAAAGAGAAGTGAACCCTATGATTCAAGGTATGCTTAACAAAATTGAACACCTTGTTGAAATTGAGGAAATTTAATGAAAAAGTTACGTTTTCATCATTTAAAACCAACGCCTGGATCTACAAAACAGAAATTAAGAAAAGGTCGAGGTGAAGCTGGAAAGCGAGGAAAGACCGCAGGTAGAGGAACTAAAGGTACAGGTGCTAGGAAAACCGTTCCTGCATATTTTGAAGGAGGTCAAATTCCTTTATATAGGAGGATTCCTAAATTAAGAGGTTTAAACAATCCACCTAAAATGTCTTATGTTGTTGTAAATGTAAGTGATCTCGAAGAAAAAGCTGCTGAAGGTGAAGTTAATCCTGATGTTCTTAGGGAACTTGGCTTAACTAGAAAAAAAGGTCTTGTTAAAGTTTTAGGTGATGGTGAAGTTACAAAAAAAATTGACCTTAAGATTCACGCGATTAGTGAAGTAGCTAAAAGTAAAATTGAAAGTGCTGGCGGGTCTGTCGAGATAATTAATGAGTAATTATGCAACTCTCAATATTTAGATATATATTTAAAATTCCAGACCTTAGAAAAAGAATATTTTTTACTCTTTTTATGTTTGCTGTTTACAGGCTCGGTGCAGCAGTGCCAGTACCAGGAGTAGATTTAGAGGCTGTTCAACGTCTAACTGACTCAGGATCACAAGCTGGAATTTATGGTTTATTAAATTTATTCTCCGGAGGTGCTTTAGAGACTTTTTCTGTTTTTGCTTTAGGAATTATGCCATACATTACAGCTAGTATCATTCTTCAGCTATTAACAGTTGTGATACCAAGATTACAAAAACTACAAGAAGAAGGAGAGTCTGGTAGAAAAGTGATCACTCAATGGACAAGGTACATAACAGTAGGAGGTAGTCTCACAGGTGGTATTTCACTTATTCCAAATTACACACCATCTAGAGTTGGATTGATAGTTTTAACAATGACTGCAGGTACTGCCTTTATTATGTGGATTGGTGAGTTGATTTCACAAAGAGGAGTTGGAAATGGAATGTCATTAATTATTTTTGCTAGCATTGTAAGCCAGCTTCCTGCACAATTTGGAGGTGCATATCAGGTAACTGCTGGACAAGGAAGAATTGGACAATTTACATTTTTAATGCTCATGTTCTTTTTAATGATTGTTGGAATAATCTATGTTGAGCAAGGTCAAAGAAGAATCCCTATACAATTTGCAAAAAGAGTAAGAGGCAGAAAAGTTATGGGTGGTCAAAGCACATATATCCCTCTTAAGGTCAACAGTGCTGGAGTTATCCCAGTTATTTTTGCGACAAGTATTTTGTTTTTTCCTGCATTAGTAGCTACTTCATTACCACAAGATAATTCTGTTACTGCAGCAATTAGAAATTGGATAGACGTTAACTTGGCAAATTCCCAGGGTACAACATGGTTTTATATTTTCTTTTTAGGGATATTGATAATATTTTTTACTTATTTTTATACAACTATACAATTTGATCCAGTACGTCAATCAGACATGATCCGAAGGCAAGGTGGCTTCGTTCCAGGAGTAAGGCCGGGTATATCAACAACAAATTATTTGTCACATATAATAAACAGAATTACCTTACCAGGCTCTATATTTTTAGCATCCGTCGCAGTATTGCCATCGATAGCTTCTGCGATTTGGGATATACCTTTAGGTTTTAGCGGAATTTCAATCTTAATAACTGTCGGTGTTGCTCTTGAAACTATGAAGCAAATTGAAAGTCAGTTAAGCATGAGAAATTATGAAGGATTCATTGATTGAGTGAATTAAATATATTTCTTGGACCGCCAGGTGCAGGAAAAGGAACTCAAGCTCTGAAAATTGCGTCTGAATTTGACCTAGCCCATATCTCAACGGGTGATATGTTGAGAGAACATGTAAGCAGTGGAACTGAACTAGGTAAAATAGCTAAAAGTCTTCTAGACGAAGGAAATTTAGTCCCTGACGAATTAGTTATAGAAATGCTTCTAGAGAGACTGAATAATGAAGACTGTAAGAATGGTGCAATCCTTGATGGCTTCCCTAGAACCTTACCCCAAGCTAAAAGCCTAGAGAGTTTAGATAAAGAATTTCCTGTTGCGAAAGTTTTTGTATTTGAAGTAAACGAAGATGAATTAATAAAAAGAATTTTACTAAGAGGGGAAATGACTGGCAGATCCGATGATACTGAAGATTCAATTAAGGTCAGGTTTGAAGTTTACAAAAAAGATACGCAGCCTTTAGTTGATTTTTATAATGAAAAAAACTTGGTAAATGTTATAGATGCTGTTGGGGAAGTAGAGGATATTTACTATACACTATGAAATTTATGATAAAACAAAAGCAGGAATGACACTTATTGATTTAGATGATATTGCCAAAAATATAATTGAGAAGTCAAATGTAAAAGCTAGTTTTTTAGGATATCACGATTATCCAGCTCATATATGTGCTTCACCAAATGATGTAATTGTTCATGGAATACCCAATGATTATGTTGTAAATGAAGGAGATATAATTTCTATTGATGTTGGCGTTATTTTTGAAGGATATCATGCTGATGCAGCTTTTAGTTTTGGTGTTGGTGAAATTACAGAAGAAGAAAAAAATCTATTATCAAAAACTAAACATGCACTTCATGAAGGTATAAAACTTGTAAAGGATGGTCAAAAACTGGGAACTATTGGTCATAAAATTGACAAAATAGCTAAGAAAAACAATTTTGGCAATGTTAGGAACTATGTTGGTCATGGAATAGGTCAAGAAATGCACGAAGAACCCCAAGTACCCCATTATGGTAAGAAGAATCAAGGTTTTGAATTAAAAACAGGCATGGCAATATGTATTGAGCCAATGTTTAATCTCGGTACAGAAGAGAATTTTATTGATGAAGATGGCTGGACAATTAGAACATTAGATGGAAAAAAGTCTGCACATTGGGAACATACTATAGGAATTACCGAGGAAGGAACACGTGTTTTTACTGAAAACTTATTTTAATTTTGTGTTTGTAATAGTTTCAAATCGCACTAATCTAGTAAATCGGTCACATAATCAAGGCTAATTTTGGTAGAAAAAGAAAAAAACATAATAAAAGTCCAAGGGACAGTTATGGAAACACTACCAAATGCCTCTTTTAAGGTTCAGCTTGAAAGTGGAGCTGAAATATTAGCTCATGTGTCTGGAAAAATGAGAATGAGGTACATTAGAATCCTTCCGGGTGATGTTGTTGAAATGGAAGTTTCACCATATGATCCAACAAGAGGTAGGATTATTTGGAGACATAAATGAAAGTTAAAGCAAGTATTAAAAAGCGTGGTCCAAATGACCAAATTGTAAGAAGAAAAGGAAAGCTTTACGTAATTAATAAAAGAAATCCTAGACACAAACAAAGGCAAGGTTAATTTATAATGGCACGTATTTCAGGTATTGATATCCCAAGGGATAAGAGAGTTATAGCATCTTTGAGATACATCCATGGAATCGGAGCCAAAAGAGCTGAAGATATTTGTGTTGATTTAAAAATTGACCCCAGCACAAGAGTAAGTAATTTAACAAACGATGAAGTTGCTCAAATTAGAAAATACATCGAAGCTAATTTTAGAGTTGAAGGAGATCTTAGACGAGATGTGTCCCAAAATATTCGTAGAAAAACAGAAATTGGAACATATCAAGGATTAAGGCACAGAATGGGATTACCAGTCAGAGGACAGAGAACTCACACTAATGCTAGAACACGAAAAGGCCCAAGATTTGCAATTGCCGGAAAAAAGAAAGCGACTAAATAATAATGGCAGATCAAAAAACTAAAAAGAAGAACAAGAAAAACGTTCCTTCGGGAGTAGCTCATATTAAAGCTAGTTTCAACAACACAATAATTAATATTTCTGACCCAGCCGGACAAACAATTGTTTGGACATCCGGTGGTTCAGTAGGATTTAAAGGTTCAAGAAAATCTACACCCTATGCTGCTCAAGTCGCTGCAGAAGAGGCAGTTCGAAGAGCTACAGAGCACGGTGTGCATAAGCTAGACATTATCATTAGCGGCACTGGTGCTGGTAGAGAAACAGCTGTTAGAACTCTACAAAATATGGGAATGGATGTAGGGACTATTAAAGATATAACACCAACACCTCACAATGGGTGCAGACCCAAGAAAAGAAGAAGGGGATAATGGCTAGATATACAGGACCTCGAGTTAGAGTATCAAGAAGAATAGGCTTTAATGTATTTGAAAACAGGAAGGGCGACAAAGCACTTCAAGATAGACCATATCCTCCTGGAGAAAATGGAAGAAAGCGTGCAAGAGAAACTGATTACGGCACCCAATTAAAAGAAAAGCAAAAAGTTAGATATATGTATGGTGTCCTAGAAAAGCATGGCATAACTGGTGAGAACCTTTTAATTTTACTTGAATCAAGACTTGATAATGTAATTTATAGAGCTGGTTTTGCATCTACTAGACCTCAAGCAAGACAGCTTGTATCGCACAGACATTTCAAATTAAATGGAAAATTCGTAGACGTTCCATCGCATCAAGTTAAAGCTGGAGATGTAATTGAGATAAAAGACTCAAGCCAAGATTTAATTGTTATTCAACACACCATTGATACTGGTCAAGACTACGTTATACCTTCTTGGTTGGATGTCGATAGTAAAAAGAAAATTGTAAAGATTGCTGCATCTCCCACAAGGAATGATGCAAGTTCACAAATTGAAGAACAATTAATAGTAGAGCTTTATTCAAAATAAAATTTGAGAGGAGAAAATAATATGTTGATGCTACAAAGACCTGAAATTACTCAAGAAGACCTTGGTAATAACAGAACAAAATTTGTTATCGAACCGCTTGAGCCAGGTTTTGGATTAACACTTGGTAACACAATGAGGAGAGCACTTTTATCAAGAGTTCCTGGAGTTGCTGTAACTGGAATAAAAATTGACGGTGTGAATCATGAATTTACATCTATACCCGGTGTAGTAGAAGATGTTTTAGATCTTCTTTTAAATTTAAAACGATTAGTCTTGAAAGTCGAAGATCAAGAAAATCACACATTAACAGTCAAAGCTAAGGGTCCTGGTGATGTCCTAGCTGCACAAATTCAATGTCCAGCAGGAGTTGAAGTTGTCAATACTGACTTAAAAGTTTGTACGCTTTCAGATGGAGCCACATTAGACATGGAAGTATCAATCGCTCATGGTGTCGGATATCGACTTGCAGATAAAAATAAGACTAGTGACTCTAGCTTTATTCCTATCGACTCGATTTTTTCTCCAATTGTAAGCGTAAGCTACGGAGTTTCCCCTACTCAAGTTGGACAAGTTACTGACTATGATAAATTAACTTTAGATGTTGAAACTGATGGTTCAATTGAGCCTAGTGAAGCAATATCTTCAGTTGGCAAAACTTTGGGTGAATTATGGAAGCTTTTTGCTGATATAGATGAAGGTGTTGGACTCGAGCTTGGTGAGCTTACAATTTCTGAAGGCAGTTCCCATACAGAAGATGATTTGTTGAACTTAACTAACTTTGGTCAAAAAAGCTTAGATGAGCTTGTAGCAAAGCTAGATGAATTAGGTTTAAGTTTACCAACAAGTTCCGACCTAGACTCTGGAGATATGGCTGATGCCTAAACCAACTAAAGGTAAAAGACTTGGGGGCTCATCTTCCCATGAAGATCAAATTATAAGTAATTTGATAAGTGCTTTGATTCAACATGAAAAAATTGAGACAACAGTTACTAAAGCAAAGACAGTAAAGCCTTACGCTGAAAAAGTAATTACCAAAGCCAAAAAAGGATCTTTACATGACAGGAGACAAGTTTTGAAAATGATTCAAGACAAATCTGTAGTAGCAAAACTATTTGAAGAAATTGGTCCTAAGTATGAAGACCGTGATGGTGGTTATACAAGAATTACAAGAACAAGACATAGACAGGGTGATGGAACAGAATTAGCTATTTTAGAGCTAGTTTAAAGAGTGAACTCACTTAAAAATATTTGGTCACAATTTAAAAAATTTATAAGATTCGATCAGTCAACTTTCATTGAAATCAGTAATGACAGGTATGAATCTGGCAATGCCCTAATAGTAGTATTGCTGAGCTTGCTGTCTATTTACATACCTTTGGTCATTAATGCTTCAGTAGTCAATATTGCAGATATAATTTTTTATGGAGTTGTTGATGGAATTTTTGCATGGCTTTTTGCAAATCTTGCAATTTGGTTTTTATTGTCAAGAGCATTTAATCAACAAATCGAAATCCCTTCTCTTTTAGTTTTTACAGGCTACACGCATGGTCTTGTAGGATTCATTGGTGTAGTTGTTTTAATAAATTCTTTGATCACTATTCCAGCCATTTTTTTGCAAATTACAACTATATCAATATTTGCTTGGATGTATTTTGTATTATCAAAATCTCTACGTTCAGCTTTTTTATTTGAGGATAGGGTGGCAAGTATAACAACAGTAACTTTTTTACTTGTCTTAACACTATTTTCAGACCCTATCCGTATTTTTGTTTAAATGCAAAATTACAAAGTAAGTATTGCATATGATGGATCAAGTTTTTACGGATTTCAAAAACAAAGAAGTAGACCAACTGTACAAGGCAAAATTGAAGAAGTTCTTGATTTACTGATTAAAGATTACGAATTAAATTATTCTGGTAGGACTGATGCTGGAGTACATGCAAAAGAACAAGTATTAAATATTCTTACGGATATTAAAATTACTGAAAAATTAATCTCTTCAATTGATAAATTACTTGGAAACTCTATTTCAGTAAATTCATTTAATCAAATTAGTAATGATTTTCATGCTAGGTACAGTGCAAAAGAACGAACTTATGTTTACTCTGCAATGGATAATCAAAAAAAATTACCATATTTACTTAATAGTACTCACCAACATAATTCATCACTCGATTTGGAAAAGTTGAATGAAATATCTCAATTATTTTTGGGAAAGAATGACTTTTCATCATTTGCTAAAGTTGAAAAAAATAAAAATCCTGAAAGAGAAATTTTTAAAAGTGTATGGAAAAAAAACTCTAATATTTTTACATATACAATTACTGGAAATTCATTCCTTAGAAATATGGTGAGAAATTTAGTCGGCGTACAACTGGCTTTTAATGATAATAAATTAACATTAAAAGAAATAAAATCACAATTAGATAAACCTGATGGAAATCGTTTAAATTATATAGCTCCTGCTAACGGTTTAACTCTTTGGAAAGTTAAATACTAGTTTTCATAAATATATATGCACTTTATACTAGTATTTCGTTACAATTCTAAAGATTGATAAATGAATACAAAAACAACATTTGAAGGAATAGAATCCTCAGAACGCAACTGGCACTTAGTTGATGCAAGTGGTCTACCTATTGGAAGACTAGCCAGTGAAATTGCACAAATTTTGAGAGGAAAACATAAACCTCAATACGCACCTCATTTAGATGTAGGAGATCACGTGGTTGTAATAAACGCTTCAAAAATATCTATTACTTCAAAAAAGTCTGAACAAAAAATGTACCATTCACATTCCGGGTTTCCTGGAGGTATAAAATCTGAAAGTTTTAATTCTCTAAGGCAGAGAAAGCCAGAAAAAATAATTGAACGCGCTGTATGGGGTATGTTGCCAAAAAATAGATTAGGAAGATCTATATTAAAAAAACTTCACATATACGCAGATTCAAACCACCCTCATCAAAGTCAAGATCCAAAAGAGCTAAGTTTTAACATAAAGAAAGTAGAAGAAAATGGCTAACTCATTTTATGGAACTGGAAGAAGAAAAACCTCTGTAGCAAGAGTTACTTTAACTGAAGGTACAGGAAAATTTACATTCAACGGAAAAGATGTAGAACAATATTTTCCAAGTCCATCTATGAAAATGACAATTGAGAAACCTTTTAAAGTTGTAAACATGGATTCAAAATATGATGTTGTTGCCAATGTAAGTGGTAGTGGATTATCAGCTCAGGCAGACGCAGTTTCACTTGGAATATCACGTGCATTATTAGAAGTTGATCCTGACTTAAGACCTAAATTAAAAAAAGCCGGGTTGCTTACTCGAGACGCGAGAAAAGTTGAGCGTAAAAAATATGGTCTCAAGAAAGCAAGAAGAGCCGAGCAATTTACTAAGAGACAGTCAAAAAATTGAAGCAATATTTCGGTACTGATGGAATCCGAGGTATTCCAAACGAAACTCTAAATAAAGATTTAGTTTCAAAAATATTTTCTTCTGTAGAGTTACTTTTATCACCAAAATCCGTGGCAGTAATTTTAGATACAAGAAGTTCATCGTTAGAACTTCTAGATTGGATATGTGCTGGCTTAAGTGAAAATGTCGAGGTTATTAATTATGGAGTGCTTCCTTCTGGTTCAATGCCTGTTCTTTTAAAAGAATTCAATCATGATCTTGGTGTAATTATTTCAGCATCTCATAACCCAAGTGAATATAACGGTATTAAATTAATTGATCATAAAGGTTCAAAACTATCTGACAATCTTGAGATAGATATAGAAAAAGCTCTGTCTGATGTTAATTTACCTAAAGAGTTTACAACTTCCAAAGAATCTCAAAATGGATATCAAGCCTACCTTGAGTTTTTAAATAATTTAATTAATTTTGATCTATCTAAATTTAATGTATTGTTTGATACAGCTAATGGGTCTTCATATAAAATAATTGAAGATTTGTTTAAGTCAAAAAAAGCCAAATTTAGAATAATTTCAAATAATCCAGATGGAGAAAATATAAATTTAAATTGTGGAGCAACTCACCTTGATAACTTAAAGCAAAATAGTGGAAAAAACGAAATTGGTGCAGCGTTTGATGGTGATGCAGATCGACTCATTTTGCTAGATGAGGAAGGAAATATTTGTAATGGTGATGTGATTATATTATTAATTGCAAAGTATCTTGAGGCAATTAATCAGTTAAACAATAAAGTGGTCGTATCAACAGTTATGGCAAATTACGGCTTTAAAAATTCAATGGATAAAAACAATTTTAAGAATATTGAAACTAAAGTAGGCGACAAATATGTTGCAGAAGCGATGGATGAAAACAATGCCTCAATAGGTGGGGAGCAATCTGGTCATATAATTATTTCTGAAGCATTACCAGTAGGTGATGGCCTTGTAACTTTAATATACTGCTTAAAAGCACTTGCATTTTTTGACACTACATTATCAAAATTTAAATCTGAAAATATTGAGGAATATCCGCAAAAATTAGTCAATCTTGAATTGAGTACTATGCCTGAGGAAAACCAAATTAAAGAATTGAATAACATAGCAAAAAAATTGTCTGATAAATACGATTTAGATGGAAGGTACTTGATTAGAAATTCAGGAACTGAGCCATTACTTAGAGTGCTAATTGAAGCTAAAGATAGTAATTCTGTAAATGAATTTAGTGATGAATTAATAAACAATATTAAAAACTATCTTTTTACTTAATTTTTTTACTTATAATATAAACAACGAGCAAATTAGCGCCAGGCCTTGAAAAAGGTGACGAGGTGGTATGTTATCGAAAAATTCGGCGGATGCATACTCGGCTCTACGGTCGTAATAAATTGTTTAAAAACAGCAAGAAATTGTTGAACAGAGTCAATTTAACGTAGTCTTAATTTCAACTTGCTCGTTGGAATGGAGAAAGTATGTGTGGAATAATCGGGTATTCAGGCCCAAAAGAACCCTTACCAATTCTAATTAGTGGATTATCAAGATTAGAGTACCGCGGATATGATTCTGCGGGAGTGGCTTTAATTGATGGAGATAACCTATCAATAGAAAAAAAAGAAGGAAAACTCAGTGTGCTTAAGGAGCATTTAGAAGGAACTTCAATAAAAGGAAACATTGGAATTGGTCATACAAGATGGGCAACACATGGAGTTCCGAGCGATGTTAATGCTCATCCTCATGCGGATAATGCTAATGAGTTTGCCATCATTCACAATGGAATTATTGAGAACTACGCTGAGTTAAAAGATGATTTAATTCAAGACGATTATAGCTTTATTTCGGAAACCGACACAGAGGTTGTTGCTGTTGAGTTGAGTAGAAAATGGAATGGTGAGTTGTTAGATACTGTTTTAGATGTAGCTAAATCACTTGATGGTACCTATGCTCTTGTTGTAACTTCAACAAAACAGCCAGGCACAATTGTAGCTGGAAGAATGATGAGTCCATTAGTTCTAGGTGTTGGTGAGGGGGAGGTCTTTTTAGCATCTGACTCTGCAGCAATTTTAGAATATACAAACAAAATGATATTTCTAGAGAATGGTGACTTTGTAGAAATTAACGATGGAAATTTTACTTTGTACGATATAGAAAAAAATGTAATAACAAGAGATATTCAAGTTATAGACTGGGAGGTCTCTGAAGCAGAAAAAGCTGGTCATGACCATTTCATGTATAAAGAAATACTTGAACAAGCAGAAGTAATTGAGAGAACAATTGCAGGAAGAATTGAAAAAAACTCAACAGAAATACCAATACATTTAGATAAAGCAAAAAAGTTTGAAAAGATATGGATTGTTGCTTGCGGTACTGCTTATCATGCTGGTTTATTTGGTAAAGATTTATTTGAAAAAGTTCTTGGAGTTCCTGTAAGTGTTGAACTTGCTTCTGAGTTTAGATATCGAGAGCCAATCATAGGCAAAAATGATCTTGCTATTGTTATATCTCAGTCTGGTGAAACTATGGATACAATCGCAGCAACAGAATTACTAAAAGAAAATGGATCTCACGTATTAGCTTTAGTAAATGTTGTTGGGAGCTCACTTGCAAGAATGGCAGATAGTGTATTTTATCTTCACGTTGGTCCAGAAATTGGTGTGGCATCAACAAAAGCATACTTGGGAATGTTAGTTGGACAACTTTTGCTAGCAAAACATTGGGATTCAAATAATAAATTAGATACTTCACTTGAAGAGATTAAGGCGCTTCCTTCTTTGATCGAAGAAGCATTAAAGTGTGAAGATCAAGTAAAACAGATATCAAAACTAATTTACAAGAAGAAAGATATTTATTTTATAGGTAGAGGCTTAGATTATGCTTTGGCTGCTGAAGGGGCATTAAAATTGAAAGAGATATCTTATCTTCATGCTGAAGCTCTTGCAGCAGGAGAACTTAAGCATGGAACACTTGCACTTATTGAAGAGGGAACTCCAGTGATAGTCACCGCTAGTCAAAGACATTTATTAGATAAAACAACTAGCAATGTACAAGAGGTAATTGCTAGAGGAGCGTATGTTATAGCAGTTGGAGATGTTTCATCTAAGAAATTAAAAGACATATCAAATAATTACATTGCACTTCCTGAAACAAGTGAAATGCTGTCGACTATTATATCTATTATCCCTCTACAGTTTATTGCTTATCATGTAGCTAATTTAAATGGCGAGTCAATTGACCAGCCAAGAAATTTAGCTAAATCTGTAACTGTTGAATAAATAAAGGAGCTTGCTTGTCATGGATGAAAAAAATAAAAATACCGGAAGCATGATTGGTGTTGGTACAGCTATAGGAGCAGCAGTTTTTGCTGCTACAAACGAACCTACCTGGTTAGCTGTAGGCGTTGCATTAGGAGCAGCTCTCAGTTGGAGAAAACCACAAAATAAAAATGAATAGTAAAATAATTTTATGAATACTTATTTTATTGCGATATTTGTAGTTGCAGTTTCTGCGTGGTGTTTTATATATTTATCTCCTTGGATAGGAGTAGGTTTTTTAATTAGTGCATTGTCTATTTACAAAATACAACCATGATTTAGATCTTAAAAAATTAACTTTTATAATTTGCAATTCTATTAGACATTAGAATGAAACAGATGGACAGAGGATACATTTTCGTAAATAAATCTCACTTAGTCAGCAATTTGAATTACTTAAGTGACCTTACAAAAAAAGAGTTGTGTCTGGTTGTGAAAGCAAATGCCTATGGACATGGTATTCAATGGACTGTAAAAACAGCTGAGGAGGCTGGAATTAGTTGGTTTGCTGTAGCATCTGTAAATGAAGCAATTCAAGTTAGGAATATTTCAAAAGGTGCCAGGATACTTTTATTAGCCGAACCTTCAAAATCTCAAATTAAAAATGTTTTAAAAAACGAAATAGATTTGACCGTTTACAATGAAGAATTTATTGATGAATTAATTAATGTCGAAGGAAACCTCAATGTGCACTTAAAAGTTGACACTGGCATGCATCGCATAGGTTGTGAACCAGAAAATTTTGATAAATTAATGGAAAAAATTCAAACATCATCATTAAATTTAGTTGGAATTTGCACACATTTTCCAACTGCTGATACTGATGAACAATACACACAAAGTGCTTTAAATTTGTTTAAAGCATTAATTAGTGGGCACGATACTGATGGCTTATTACTACATGTAGACAATTCAGCCTCTAGTTTTTACAATTCTGATGATTCATTCAACATGACAAGAATTGGTTTAGCAGCATATGGTACACAAATTTCAATAAAAAATTATGATCATAATTTGATGCCAACAATGGAAATTAAAACAAGAATCTCCAACTTACAAAAAAGAAATAAAGGTGATGCTGTTTCCTATGGAAAATCTTTTGAGCTAGAAAGAGATTCGACAATTGCAACAGCTCCAATTGGTTATGGTGATGGATACCCTTGGAACTCTTTTCCTGATGGACATGTTTTAGTAAATAACAAAATTTGTAAATTGATAGGCAGGGGAACTATGGACCAAATTTTAATTGATGTAACTGATATAGAGGTCAAAGTTGATGATGAAGTAACTGTCCTAGGTAAATCTGAAAATGGACAGCATGAAATAACAGTTACTGACATTGCACAATGGAATAAAACTATTGAATGGGAAATATTAACTAATATGTCAAGAAGGCTTGAGAGAATAGAAATTGAGTAATTTAGTAAAAGAAGAAGACTTGGATATTTTTTTGGATGACTATTTTAAAACTTTACACTTACCCAAAACAATTGGTTTATCAGGGCCTTTAGGTGCTGGAAAGACAACGATTGCAAAAAAAGTAATAGAATATTTTGGATGTGAGGAAGTTGTAACATCACCGACATTTAATATTGTTAAAAATTATAAAGTCAAAGAAATTGACATTTATCATGTTGATTTATACAGACTTTCAAGTTGGGCTGAGTTCATTGATTTAGATCTTCCTTTAAACAGTGAGAACTGTTTAGTTATTATTGAGTGGATTAATTTGATTCCAGAGAAAAATAATCTAAATATGGATATATTTGAAATTGAGATTATAGACGAACAAACAAGAAAGATAACAATTAATGTATAGCCTATCAATATCTACCTCCGGAAAATATATTTCTGTAGCTTTATTTAGTGATAAATTAATCTCAAGCAGTTCTGTTTTAGCTGAGAATGGAAATACGAATTTACTAATGAATTCAATTGATGAATTAACCTTAAAATCAAATATAAAGAAGTCAGATATTAATGTAATTTATCTTGATACAGGTCCAGGTTTTTATACAAGTTTAAGAATTGGACTAGCTGTTTCGCAAGGAATATGTGCAACTCTAGGGATACCACTTATATCAGTGAATGGTCTAGATGCTTTGGCTTTTGCTGCTCATACAGGTCATAGAAAAATTTGTTCAATTATTGACATTAAAAGAGATGAATTTGCATTTTGTACATACAAACCTGTACCAGGTGGAGTAGTCAGAGAAAGTGAACCGGAAGTCTTAAACGAAAATACATTAAAACAAAAACTGAACGAGGATAATGAAAAGAAGTTAATAGTTGGCGATTGGAATGAACTTAATGAAAAAATTATTGGAGACTCAAGCTATCTAAAGTTTGGTTCTCCAGAATACGTCTCGGCAGAACACATTTATAACGTCGGTAAAGAAATATATAAAAATAGTGATTTTCCAAATTTTAATGAAGTAAGAATTTCATATATGAGAGAACCTGATATTTCTTTCTCAAATAAGAGCTTAGAAAGTGAGATTAATTTTCATGATTAAGAAAATAAGCTATTGCAATACGGATATGGCTCAACAGTTGGCAGACCTAGAAAAAGAGATATTTGGTACTGCATGGAATAACGAGCTAATAAAGCAAAAAATAAACAATGATGAGTTTCTCTATTGGGTTTATAAAATTAATAGCAAAATAGTTGGTTATTTGGCTATCCAAAAAAATTTTAAAGAGTTACATATTTTGGGTATAGGCGTAAAAGAGATATTTAGAAATCAGTCCATTGCTAAGAAATTAACAATCGAATTGATCGATTATTTTGAAGAATCTAAATATGAACAAATATTACTTGAAGTAAGAGTTTCGAACTCTGTTGCTATAAATATGTATGAATCTTTTGGATTCAAACATTATGGGATTAGAGAAAAATATTATAAAAATGAGGATGCTAATTTATTTCGATTGGAGAAAACCTATGTCTAAAGACAAAGTTATTTTAGGTTTTGAAACGTCTTGTGATGAAACAGCAATTGCAATAATGAGAGGTGAAGAGTTATTGGTAAATACAATTTCTTCACAGGTTGATATACACGAAAAATTTGGTGGAGTGGTACCCGAGGTAGCATCAAGAGCGCATGCTGAAATGATTAGAAATATTTTTCATTCATCCTTAAATAGTGCAAATTTACAAATTTCTGATATTGATTCAGTTGCTACAACTGATGGACCTGGTTTGGTTGGAAGTTTGGTTGTCGGTTATAATTTTGCAAAATCAATAGCTTGGTCTATTGATAAACCTCTATACACGGTTGATCACATGGTAGGACATTTAGCAGCTCCATTAATTGAAAACCCAAATATGGAACCTCCATTTTTAACTTTATTAGTATCTGGTGGCCATACACAAATCGTTCTTGTTGAAAAGTGGGGAGATTACAAATTAATGGGAACAACTATTGATGATGCTGCTGGTGAAGCTTTTGACAAGCTTTCTAGGTTCTGTGGTTTTGGCTTTCCAGGCGGCCCAGCAATTCAACGAATTGCGGAAAGTGGAAATCCGTCAAAAATTAATTTACCTAGACCAAAAACTAAGCATGAATATAACTATTCATTTTCAGGTTTAAAAACTGCTGCTACAAATTTTCTAAAAAACATAGACTCAGAGGACAAAATTACTAGAGCAGATTTTGCAGCTTCTTATCAAGAGGCAATTGTCGACTCTCTTATGATAAATTTCACAAAAGCTGTAAAAGAAACTGGTGTAAAAAATATATCAGGTGGAGGCGGAGTTATGGCAAATTCAAGACTAAGAGAAAAAATGAATATATTAGCAAATGATAATAATCTAGAAATATTTTTACCTTCACCAAGGCTTTCGACTGATAATGCAGCGATGATATGTGTTGCTGCTCAAAATGACTTAATTACCAATGATTTAAAAGAAAACGATGTTAGATTAAGTTCAATAATTAAATAATTTAGAGAATTTATTTACATATATAAACAAGACTATATTAAATTCACAATGTGGATATTTATTTAGGAGGTAAATATATATGAATCTTCAACCACTAGGAGACAGAGTTATAGTAAAACCTTTGTCAGAAGAAGATAGTAAAACCCCATCAGGGATTTATATTCCTGACACTGCTAAGGAAAAACCTCAAGAAGGTGAAGTTGTAGCAGTTGGCGCCGGGGAGCCGAATGAATCAGGCAAAATGGTAAAACCAGATGTTGATAAAGGCGACAAAGTAGTCTATTCAAAATATGGCGGAACAGAAATTAAAATTGAAGGTACAGAATATCTTATTCTTTCAAGTAGAGATATTCTTGCAAAAGTAAGTAAGTAAGAGGAGAAGTTCATGGCTAAAAAGACATTAGTTTTTAATGAAGTAGCAAGAAAAGGACTCGAGGCTGGCGTAAACAAGCTTGCAGATGTAGTAAAAGTTACATTAGGCCCTAAAGGAAGAAATGTTGTCCTTGAAAAAAAATGGGGTGCACCAACAATTACAAATGATGGTGTGACTATTGCAAAGGAAGTAGATTTAGAAGATCCATATGAGAATATGGGTGCACAACTCGCAAAAGAAGTTGCCTCAAAAACAAATGATGTTGCTGGTGACGGAACTACTACTGCTACAGTTTTAGCACAAGCAATGGTCAATGAAGGTATGAAAGCTGTTGCTACAGGTGTTAATCCAATGGAAGTTAAAAGAGGAATGCTTGAAGCATCAAAATCTGTAACAGACTTTATTGCAGGATTTTCAAAATCAATTGGTGGCAAAGATGAGATTGCTCAAGTAGCTTCTATATCTGCAGCTGACACAGAGATTGGTGAAACGATTGCAGGAGCAATGGACAAAGTTGGAAAAGATGGAGTCATAACTGTAGAAGAAGGACAGACCTTTGGAATGGAACTTGAGTTTACAGATGGTATGCAATTTGATAAGGGATTTATATCTCCTTATTTTGTTACTGATGCTGATAGACAGGAAGCAGTTTTAGAGAATCCATACATTCTTATTGTGAATTCAAAAATTACTGCAGTCAATGATTTATTACCATTACTCGAAAAAGTAATGAATTCAGGTAAACCATTATAAAAGGCAAAAAAGCTGATGTAGAAGGTAGGGTAAAGCAGATCCAAGCTGAAATCGATGAATCTGATTCAGACTGGGACAAAGAAAAACTTCAGGAAAGACTTGCAAAACTCTCTGGTGGAGTTGCCGTTGTAAAAGTAGGCGCAGCAACTGAAGTTGAGCTAAAAGAAAAGAAAATGAGAATTGAAGATGCCTTAGCTGCTACAAGAGCTGCTGTTGAAGAAGGAATTGTAGCTGGTGGTGGTGTCACTCTTATTAGAGCACAAGACTCTATTGATAAAATTTCAGGTGGTTCTGAGGGAGAAGTCGTTGGCAGAAATATTGTCAAAAAAGCTCTTGAAGCTCCATTACGCCAGATTGCAATCAATGCTGGTTATGAAGGTGGAGTTATGGTTGAAAAAGTTAAGTCTGAAAAAGGTAATGTTGGACTTAATGCTGCTACTGGAGATACAACAGACCTCGTCAAAGAGGGAGTTATTGACCCAGCAAAAGTAACTAGATCAACTGTGCAAAATGCAACATCTATTGCTTCACTAGTATTAACAACTGAGGCTTTAGTTGCAGAAGAGCCAGAAGATGAACCTGCAATGCCAGCTGGAGGAATGGGTGGCATGGAAGGCATGATGTAATCAAGTTACATTCTAGACTTTAAAAAAGAGTGGACATTGTTCCACTCTTTTTATATAGTAAACAAATATTATGAAAAGCATACGTGGAGCAATCGCAGTTGTAGAAAATACGGATGAAGGCATTGTTAATGCTTCAAAATCTTTAATAAATTCAATAATGAATGTAAATAGCTTAAAAGAAGAAGATATTGTTTTTGCTTTGTTTACAGTAACGAAAGATTTAACTACTGCATTTCCTGCAAAAGCTTTTCGAGAGTTAGGAATGATGTCAATTCCAGCATTGGATGCAAAAGCACCAGAAATTCAGAACGATTTAGATGGCTGTATAAGGATATTAGTTACTGTAAACAATGATATTAAAGATATACAACATGTTTATTTACAGGATGCAAAGAAACTACGACCAGATAGATAAAAAATTATTTGTAAAACAAAATACTCTGCTATGATATTTCTAATGAAGTTAAACAACACATACTTTTACTTTAGAGAGCACATATAGGTTGCCCTAAAGTATGTTGTGTGAAATCGGGCAAAGGCCCGATTTTTTTTATAGGAGGAAAATTGATAGTAGTAATGAATCAATCTTCAACAGAAGAAGATATAGAAAAGGTAAAAGAAAAAGCAATACAGCAAGGTCATGAGCCTTTAGTTATCTATGGTGTTGAGAGAAGCGTCGTAGCTGTAAGTGGAAAGGTAAACGATGATCATAGAGCAGTTATGAAGCTACTGCCAAATGTTAGTCGTGTAATACCTGTTGGAAAACCATATAAACTTGCAAGTAGAAATTATCAAAAAGATGATTCAGTTATTGCTATCAAAAATTTATCAATTGGTGGTCAACAATTAGCAATAATTGCAGGTCCAGATAGTGCTGAGACACAAGAACAAACAATAGAAACTGCATTAGCTGCAAAAGAGGCAGGTTCAAATGGTTTAAGGGGTGGTGCCTTTAAGCCCAGAACGTCACCTTACAGTTTTCAAGGACTGGGAGAAGACGGACTTAAGATGCTAAAGGAAGCCTCCGAAATAACTTCATTACCTTTGTTTAGCGAAATAATGGATGCTCAACATTTATCTATGATGGAAAAATATGTAGACGTTCTTCAAGTGGGAGCAAGAAATATGCAAAATTTTAAATTACTTGAAGCAGTAGGTGAATCACACTTACCAGTTCTTTTAAAAAGAGGACTATCTGCAACTCTGGATGAGCTTCTGTTGGCTAGTGAATATATTCTTTCTAGGGGAAACGAAAATGTCATGCTTTGCGAGCGAGGTATAAGAACCTATGAGACAGCGACAAGAAATACATTTGATATAAATGCAATACCTTATCTAAAGCAAAACAGCCATCTTCCTATTATTGCAGATCCAAGTCATGCAACCGGCGATAATAAGCTTGTAGAACCAGTAGCTTTAGCAGCTATAGCTGCTGGAGCAGATGGTTTATTGATAGAGATTCATCCAAGGCCTGATGAAGCTCTGTGTGATGGTCCTCAAGCATTATTACCAAATGAATTAAAAACCTTAATTGATAAAACATCAATTGTTGCAAAGGCGGTAGGAAGGTCAGTCTAAATGATTAATAAAGTTCATATAATTGGCATGGGTTTAATGGGTACCAACCTTGGTATTAAGCTTGTTGAAAAAGGATTACAGGTTAGTGGGGATGATACTTCGAAAAGCAATCTAGACAGAGCTAAAAAGTATGATGCAATAAATTTGAATCATAATCTTGATACAGAGTACGATTTAACAGTACTTGCAATGCCTATAAATGAAATTATCTCAAGTTTGAGAGATTCTAAGATTGAAATTAACTCGAAAGTTTTAATTGATCTTGGTGGAACGAAAGAAATTATTTGTAGACATATGGACGAAAGTAAAATTCCTTCCTTTGGTGGTCATCCACTATGTGGAATTGCTGATAACCAAACTTGGGACCCAACTCCAGAAATGTACAATCAAGCTCCTTTTTTATTATGTGAAACAGAAAGTTCAACAAATGAAACAAAGAATATAGTGACTAATTTTGTAGAACTAATAAATTCGAAACCAATTTGGATAGATCCTAAAAAACACGATGAATTAATTTCCTTAACGAGTCACTTGCCGCATATATTAAGCTCTGCTCTTGTTTCTACAGCTATGCAAAAACACGAGATGGATGAATTGCTAGATTTAGCTTCAGGAGGTTTTGACGGAGCAACAAGGCTATCAAGAACTTCTCCGAATATGATATCTGACATGTATTTAACAAACGATTTGAACGTTAAAACTTTAATTAAAGAGTTAATCGAAGAATTAGAAAAGATTATCTTAATAGAAGATCAAGAATTAATGCTTAATTATCTATCTAAAACAGTTGACTGGCGTCGAGCATTGGCTGATAAATTTGGAGAAAGAAAATTAAAATGAGAAGCAGAATTGTTGGCGAAGTTAATATAGTAGGTGACAAATCTATTTCGCATAGAGCTATAATTTTATCTTCACTAGCTTCTGGTAAATCTATATTGTCTAATGTATTAATCTCTGGTGATACAAAAGCAACAATAAATATATTTAAAAATCTAGGTGTTGAGATTAATGAAATTTCAAACAATCGATTAGAAATTCATGGTGTCGGTTTAAATGGATTGAATGAATCAAAGGAACCGCTTAATGCTCTTAATTCTGGCACAACTGCAAGACTTCTTATAGGTCTTCTTTCAAAACAAAAATTTGAAAGTGATTTAATAGGTAGTACTCAACTAAACAAAAGGCCAATGAGTAGGGTAATTGATCCTTTAGTCAATGAAGGTGCCAAAATTTCAGGTAATGGAGGTAGCCTTCCCATAAAAATTAAACCTTCAGATTACTCTTTTGAAAACATTCATTCAACTAAGCCAAGCGCACAAGTAAAAAGTAGTTTTCTACTTGCTAGTTTATATCATAAAGCCCCAACTACTATCTCTGAAATAGTACTCACCAGAGATCACACAGAAAGAATGCTGAGTCTAATGGGTGTTAACATTGTAAGACTTGGAAATACTTCTACTGTTGCCCCAATAAATGAAATAAAAAGTATAGATTATTTAGTTCCAGGAGATCCTTCATCTGCAGCATTTTTGATTGCTATAGGATTGTTGAAGAGCAAAAAAGTTGTAATCAAAAATGTTTTATTAAATGAGAGAAGAATTGGGTTTTTAAAAGTTCTAAAAAGAATGAATGCTGATATTTTATTGGAAAATATAGAAAATTTTCAAAACGAACCAGTTGGAGATATTGTAGTTAAAAAATCAAAACTTCAAGGTGTTACTATCGATGGTTCTGACGTGGTTGATATGGTAGATGAAATTCCAATATTTACACTCTTAGCGTCTCAAGCAGAAGGTGTTACAAAGGTAATGGGCGCTCAAGAATTAAGAGTTAAGGAGTCTGATCGTTTGGCAGCTATGGAAAATTTTATAAATGAACTAGATGGTGAAATTACTACTTTCGAAGATGGTTTTGAAATAAATGGTAAGCAAAATTTACAGAGTGGAGTAGTAGAGACTCTTGAAGACCACAGAATAGCAATGACTGCTGTCGTAGCTAATATATGCATAGATTCACAGATTAAAGCAGACAATATTGATTGTATAAGTGATTCATATCCGGATTTTTTTTACGACTTAGAAAAAATTGGAGCGAATTATGAATCTTAAGCTTGGAATTGTAGGTTGGCCACTTACTAAAACATATTCACCATTAATTCATAAACTTCTAGGTGAGTTTTTAGGAATAAATGTTGAGTATCAAAAAGTTCCCATAGAAAATCTGGATAGACAAAAAATTCAAGATATTAATTCAAAATTTGATGGTTACAATATTACAGTTCCACATAAAAACAAAATAATTGAATTAATAGAAAATACAGATGGTTATTTGCCTGATCACCACGTAAAAGAATTAGGCATTTGTAATACAATTAAGTTAGTCGATAATAATATCTATGCATTCAACACTGACATAGAGGGAATAAATAAAAGCTTAGACTCAATTTATACAAAAATTAATAATAAGAATATCTTAATTTTAGGTAGTGGAGGAAGTTCAAAAACAATTGAGTATTTATTTGAGGAACACAATACAGTACAAATTGCTTCTAGGGAACCTAATTTGGATTTCATTTCATACAATGAAATAAATGATATAGCTCCAAAAATAGATATATTAATTAACACAACACCTATAGGTATGCCACCTTTTGAAGAGGAGAGCCTAAAAATTCCATTCGATCAATTTAACAATTTAGAAGTATTTTTCAATCTGGGTTATAACGTTAAAGAAAACTTTACATCTAAATTTTCAGAGGATGTCATTAAAATCGATGGAATAAAAATGTTAATTACTCAAGCAGTTGCTTCTTTTAACATTTGGGCAGACTCAGAAATCAAATTAGAAGATGTGTACCATAACATAACAGAAAGGCTAAAAAATGAAAATTAGATATCTTACTGCTGGCGAAAGTCATGGACCAGAACTCACTGCAATTTTAGAAGGTATTCCATCTAATTTCACAATCACAAAAGAATACATTGATAGTTTTTTATCCAGAAGACAAAAGAGCCTTGGTTCTGGAGGAAGGATGAACATTGAAAAAGATGAGGTATTAATTTCTTCTGGAGTAGTAAACAACAAAACCACTGGTGGCCCAATTGCTTTAAAAATTATCAATAGAGATTGGAATAACTGGAAGGATAAAGAAGTAGAACCTTTTGTAGTACCACGTCCAGGACATGCTGACCTAGTTGGCACATTAAAATATAACCATGAAGATATACGGATCGCGTTGGAAAGAGCAAGTGCTCGTGAAACAGCAATAAGATGTGCGGTTGGTGCTATAGCCCACCAAATCCTTGAGCAGTTAAATATTTCGATAATTGGTTTTGTTTCATCCATAGGAAAGCAAGAACTTGATGTATCAAAATTTATAGCCGATACAGATTTGAAAGATTCCATTTACAATTCAGAAGTTTCATGTCCAGATGAAGAGACAAGTAAATTAATGATTGATGAAATAAAGTCTGCAAGGAAGAAAAAAGATACTTTAGGAGGTTCAATAACTTGCGTAGCTACAAATTTTCCACCCGCTTGTGGTAGCTATGTACATTTTGATCGCAAACTTGATGCAATTATTTCTTCGTCAATGATGTCAGTACAAAGTGTAAAGGCGGTTGAAATAGGAGATGGATTTGATTCTTCCAAAAAATTTGGAACAGAAGTACAGGATCAAATTGTTTTAAATGAAAAAAAAGTTGAGAGAATTACAAATAATTTAGGTGGTTTCGAAGGTGGAATGACTACAGGCGAACCCATTGTTGTTACAAGCTATTTAAAACCGATTAGCACAACTTTGACACCGATAAAAAGTGTAAACCTTGTAGAACAAGTAGAAACAGAAACAAATTATGAAAGATCTGATACTTGCGCAGTTCCAAGAGCAGTACCAATATTTGAAAGTGTATTCTCAATTGATTTATTAAATTCACTGTTAGAAAAGACTGGTGGAGACTCAAAGGAAGAAATCCATTCACGAGTTGTTAAACTTCAAGAATTTACTATTGATGATATTTCACTTTCAAATAAAAATTGGAACATGAAATATGAAAATGAATAAATGTTACTATTTGTCTGGCTTCATGGGTGTAGGTAAATCTACTATTCTCAAAAAAATAAAGGAGAGAACTCAACTTTCATGTATAGATCTAGATGCATCAATCGCAGAAAAACACGGTCCTATCAATGAAATTTTTGAAATAAATGGTGAAGATTACTTTCGTAAGCTAGAAGAAAAAGAGTTTTTTCTTATTGAACCTGAATCCAACCTTGTTGCATTAGGTGCAGGTGCATTAACAAACAACAACATTTATAAATATATATTAGATAACAAAACAGGTATATATCTAGAAGAAGAATTTCAGATATTGTGGTCAAGAATCCAAAATTCTGACAGACCGTTAGCAAAATTAGGACACGATTATGTTGAAGATTTATTTAATTATAGAAAAGCAAGATATGAAAATCTGCATATAAAAATTAAAAATTCTAACTTAAATGATGTTATTAATTCGATACTCGATATATTGGCTGGAAAAAAATGACAAATAATATATATTTGAAAACTAATTTAGAACTTATAGAATATTTAAATTCACGATTCTCAGATGAGTCTCTTTTTATCATTGATTCAAATTTGAATAACCTCAAAATTGACGAGCAAGTTAATGCTCAGGTTTCTTATTTTGACATTAATGAAGAAACAAAAAACTTGACGTCAGTAGAAAAAATTTGGGATTTACTTTTTCAACACAATTTAAATCGATCAAGTGAAATAGTAATTATTGGCGGTGGTGTTTTATTAGATGTGTGTGCGTTTGCATCAAGCACATTTAAAAGGGGAGTTTCGTTTACGTTTGTTCCTTCAACGCTTTTATCAATGGTTGATGCATCTCATGGTGGAAAGAATGGATTTAATAATACATATGGTAAAAATCAAATTGGTACTTTTACTCTCCCGGAAAGTGTCATTGTTTGTTATCAATTACTGGATACTTTGCCTGAAGATCATTATAAAGATGGTCTTATAGAATTAATCAAACATGGAATGATAGCTAATGAAAAAATATTCAATTCCATGATTACAAAAAAGAGGTTCAATGTTGAATTTGAAATAATAAGAGGAGGTATTGATGTAAAGCTAAAAATTGTAAGTGAAGATTTTTTGGAAAGTGATAAAAGGAAATTATTAAATTTTGGACATACGGTGGGACATCTAGTTGAGAAAGACTCTAATTATGAAATTACTCATGGCCAAGCAGTAGCCATAGGTATTTATTACGAACTCTTAATTTCAAAAGAGCAATTGGGTCTACCTAAGGAAATTATTGATTCTTATTTAAACTATTTAAATCAAATTGAATATGATTACGAATACAACTTTTTATCTAATAGTGAAAAATTAATTGAGATGTTAAAGCATGACAAAAAGAGTAATGCAAAAGGAGTCGATATAGTTCTGCTGTATGAAATAGGTAATCCAAAAGTGATTAATCTAACATTTAATGAAGTAATAGAGGTGATTCAGCATTAAAAAAATATATATTATTAATGGTCCAAATTTAAATTTCCTAGGAATAAGAGAGTTGGAGAAATATGGTGAAACTGATTACACAACTCTTTTAAAGTTACTTGATAACAAAGCAAAAGCATTAGATATGGAGATTGAACATTTTCAATCAAATATTGAAGGCGAATTAGTTAACTTTATTCAATCGATTCATCATTCACTTGACTCTTGGGTAGTAATCAACCCAGGTGCTTTTACCCATACAAGTATCGCTTTGAGGGACGCTTTAAATACACTAAGTGCTCAAAATAAAATTATTGAAGTTCATATATCAAACATTGAAGAACGAGAAAGTTACAGAAAATTTAATCTAATCAAAGAATTTTGTGAAATTTCGATAATAGGTGAGGGTATAGAAGGATATTTTCAAGCATTGGATTATATAAATGACAAATAATTTTAAGATTGCGTATCAAGGCTCAGAGGGTTCTTATTCGGAAGAGCTGCTAAAAAAAGAATTTTCAAATTATTCTTTTATTGCCTGTGAAAGTTTTACAGAGTTACTTAACAAAGTTAGTAGTGAAAGTTGCCTAGGCCTCTTACCAGTAGAAAATTCAATTGCAGGTACTGTTAATGAGGCCTACGAAGAATTAATCAATAGTGGGTTAGAAATATTTGGAGAATTTATTAAAAAGATTGATCATACTTTAATAGGTCTTTCAAATTCTAAGTTTGAAGAAATTACTCATGTGATTTCACATCCACAGGCATTACAACAATGTAGTAAATTTCTACAAGATTCAAAGTTAAGAATTACACCAGTTTTTGACACTGCAGGAAGCGTTTTTGAAATATTGGAAACAAAAGACATTAATACAGCAGCAATAGCAGGGGAGCACTTTAAAAACGATGAACGATTTAAGATTCTTAAAGAAAATATTTCAAACCATCAAGAAAATTTCACTAGATTTCTCTTAATTGGGAATGAAAAATTGGAATCCAATAAAGAAAATAATAAATATTCATCTGTACTTATTTCAGATGATAAACCAGGTTCATTACTTAAAGCACTCAATATATTTAGCGATCTTAATATAAACTTAACAAAACTTGAATCAAGGCCAATATTAGGAAGGCCTTGGGAATACAAGTTTTATATCGATTATGAACTTCAAAATGTAAAAACACAAATGGAGCTTATAGATGGAATAAAAAAAGTTTCAAAAGAATTTATTATTTTAGGACATTACCCAAAAGCTAATCCTTAATTTTCCACTCTATCTTATCTGTTGAATCTTCAATTTGAATATTTGAAGATTCAAGAATATCTCTTATCATGTCAGACATTTCATAATTTTTTTCACTTCTTAGCTTTAACCGCAAATCAATTAATTGGGTTACTAATTCTTTAAATATTTTGTTGTTAGATTCGTTTTCTTCAATTTGTATTTCGAGATTCGCAATTTTTCTTAAAGTTTCATCTGATTTATTTTGTTTAGCCTCTTGATTTATTTCAGATGATTTATCTTTGTGGCTTTTACTTAAATGATTTTGCAAAGTGGTTAAATCGTAAGTTTCTCCAGATTTGAATTCTAGAGTTTTATCCTCATTAATGACGGTAACTTGTCCAAGTCCATAAACTTCAAACGTATTTTCTTTACCAGAAATTATCAATGCAGTGTGTTCATCAATACCAAGTAGATTAGAATAATTTATTTCCATTAATTTACTCATCCTATTTTTACCTACATAACTAAAACTTGTATCGTGATTTCCTCCCTCTCTATTATTAAAGTGAGGCACTACAGTACAAGACAAACCGTATAAGCCAAGCAAATCAAGTCCTTCTTCCCAATATGGATCTATCCCAACCTTATATATTTCATAAACAGGTAAAGTGTTTTCTCCCAGTGTTGTTGCTGCAGCACTTGCAAATAGAGCGTTTGCACCTTTTTTAATATGATTAAACAATGTTTCTTCAATTTCATTGTTCACCCACAGTTTGCTTGCATAACTGGGACTACCAGGGCCTGCAAATATAAAATCTGCTTTTTCTAATAAAGATATCGTTTTAAAGAATGATTTTGTATTCAGCATTTTCCTGGAAACCAAATGGTGAATCTAGCATGTATGCTTTTACAGGTTTAGAAATTTCCTGTAATAGTTTTCTATGTACTGCAACTAAATTAGGACTTGTTTCACCAGACCCTAAGATTGCAATTGTTCCAAGTTGATTTGACATCAACCTATTATATATTTTTTTTGTTTTGAACCAAAGGTGTATAATTAAAGTGTGATATCAATTTTAGCTAAAATATTGGAAAAATTTACTATTGAGATTATCCCGACTCTTCCAATGTTTATGAGAACACCTTTATATCTAAATATATTAAAGCTCAGAAAAGTAAAAGACAGATTGAGGCTTGATGTTACTAAAAAAAATCCTACTTTTGAAGATCGTTTGGATTATGCTCTAGACTCTCGAGCAAATTTAAATAATTCAGGTGAAAAGTTACACAATTTTAATTCCAATGTCGTACTTGAAGAAATAAAAGATGGGCCAGTAAAAATTTATAAATTTATTCCACCAAATTCTAGTAAAGATAAATACGGAATCTATTTTCATGGGGGAGGATATTTTGCAGGAAGTATTACCTCACATAAAAATTTAATTTCCCAAATATCTAATGATTCAAATTTAACTGTTTATTTCTTTGAATATAGGTTAAGTCCAGAATACAATTTTCCATCTGCACATGAAGACGCAAAACTTGCGGTAGATTTTATAAAAACTCTTCATCCGGATGATCAAAGTATCTGGATAGGGGAATCTGCTGGTGGAGGTCTTGCTACAGGGCTAGTAGTAGATAAAGAGTATCTTGAAAAACCAGATAATCTAATACTTTTATCTCCATGGCTTGATTTGTCTGATAATTTTGAGGATAAGAAATTTTTCAAAAATAGTGATGTGACGATAATTATTGAAGGGATGTTTGAAGTAGGAGAATATTATGCAGGCGAATATGGAACAAAAAATCCAATATTATCTCCGGTATATGCTGATGTCGATGATTTTCCAGATGTACTAATTCAGGTATGCACCGATGAGCTTCTTTACAATGATGCAATAGAATTTGTAAAAAAATTAGAAGATAAGAATATAAATGTTCAACTGCAAACTTGGGATGGAGTTTGGCATGCTTGGCAATTCTTTCCAATTAAAGAAGCATATGAAGCACTTGAAAAGATTGTAGAGTATATTAAATCTTTAGAGTTTCACTCTTCTAAATGATGTAGGGCAAACCCATAAGGTAATTCAAGCCGATTTTCTTCCATTATTTTTTTATCTTTAAGAATCTCATAGGTTTTCATATCAGTAGTAATTTCTCCATTATTTAAAATAATACTCCTGTCACAAATCTCTAGAGCCATTGGTAAATCATGAGTTACCAATATAAGTGAAATTTCCAAACTTTTTAGAATTTCGATTAATTCTCTTCGAGATGCTGGATCAAGATTAGAAATAGGTTCATCTAGAACTAAAAGCTCAGGTTCTGATGCTAAAACACTAGCAATAGCAACTTTTCTTTTTTGGCCAAAGCTTAAATGGTGTGGAGGCTTATCAATGAAATTATCCATCTTAACTTTTTTTAATGCATTTATAGCATTATTTTCTGCTTCTTCATTTGAAAAGCCAAAGTTCTTAGGTCCAAACATAACATCTTCTAAAACTGTAGGCATAAATAATTGGTCATCTGGGTCCTGGAAAACTAATCCTACAGTTTTACGAATTCTGCTAATGTTTTGTTCATTATATAAGTAATTATCAATTTTAATTTTTTCATCAAGATTTCCAAGAATTCCATTTAAATGAAGAATAAGAGTTGTTTTTCCTGCACCATTTGGACCAAGAACTGCAATTCTCTCGTTTTTCTTAATTTGAAAATTAATATTATGTAAAGCTTTAAATCCATCTGGATACTCAAAATTTAAATTATTTACACTTAGGTAACTATTATTCATATGAGAAATCTTTCTACAATAGTTGTACCAATTGAAATAAATGATAAATAATAAAGAAGATAGGACTTTTTAAATTCTCTTTTCTTAAGTTCAATTGAACCGTTGAAACCTCTTGATATCATTGAGTTATAAACTCTTTCACCTCTTTCATACCCTCTTATCAACATTGCACCAGAAGCATATGCAATTGGTTTTAATCCCCTTAATCCTTTTTGATCATAACCTCTTGATTTCATAGCAACTTTAACTCTTTTAAATTCATCAATAAAAACATCAATATATCTAATTGCAAAAGATAATATTGAAATTAACAACGGTGAAATTTTTAATTTTTGCAAACCATAAATAATCTCAATATTTGATGTAGTAGCAGTTAAAACAATTGCTAACGAAACACACAGTGTAATTTTAATTAATATTGAAATCATTTCGTTGAAACCAGTTTCATAAATAGGCAATGAAAAAAATTCAAACATAACAGTACTGTCTCCCTTACTTAAAAAAGGGAGAAATAAAGCAAACAGTACAAAGGGTATATCGATTGAAAGTCTTTTAAAATATGTTGATATTTTTATTTTAGATAAATACAACAACAATAATACAACGAAAGTTTGTACAACTATTGCTAAATTTTTCTCAAGGCTTAAAAAAGCAATAGACAAAACAATTATAAATGTTGTTGCAATTTTGATTTCAGGTCTGATATTGCTGAGAACAGAGTTACTGTGAATTTCTAGATGATGAGAGTGTGTTGTTTCCATATAAAAATATGTTAATGCAAATTATTTGCAATAACATATTTATTTACACTTTTTACATATACCTGAATATATAAAATGATGATTTATACTCTTAAAATTACTATCTTTAATTAAAATTTTGTTAATTTCCTCTTTAGTTTCTGTTTTCAAATCAGAGATTGAATTGCACGAATCACAAATAATATGGTTATTATCATATTCACTTTTTAAATAATATATTCCTGAACCATGAACTTGGTGAGAGTGTTCAACAATGTCTACTTTTTCTAACAACTCTAGAGTTCTATAAACAGTTGCCAAATCTATATTTTGATCTTTTTTCAATGCTAAATTATGTAATTTTTCAACAGTAAAATGTTCGTGTCCTGCAGTTTCTAAAATGTTACAAATCACCTCCCGCGGACTAGTGATTCTGTGACCCCTTTTTTTTAATTCATTAACGAAATCCATATTCAAGTATATTATAAGGTTTGATAAGGGACTTATGAAAAGAAAATTTCTAAAGATACTTAATCGGTATAGTTTAATTTATTTACCTTTAGGCTGGGTTATTGGATTAGCAATTTTCTTTTTTGCATTTGAGCCTTCAGCTGTCTTATATTTTCTAAGTTTTTTTGTTCTTGGAATATTTTATTTTCTGATTTCATATACTTCTAATCGCAAAATGGTTGACTCGTCTTATTCATATTCAGATTATGAAAATTCAATTATTGAATTTTATTCTGATTACTGACTAGGTTGTACTGCTTCAAAATTCATAGTTGATGAATTTAAAAAAGAAAATCCAGAAGTTTTTTTTGTATCAATTAATGCTAGTAAACAAAAAGATCATCCATTTATTGATGAGTACAAATTATTTAATACTCCAACATATGTTTTGATAAATAACAAAGGTGAAAAAATAGTTAGAAGAGTTGGAACATTTAATCCCACCTACTTTAAAAAATATTTAGCTTAAGATACTCTATCGCCTAATTCTGAATCCTCTTCAGGTGACAACAAAAGCACATCTCCATTACTTGATATTGAACCTAATACTAAACACTGGCTCATTATTGGACCAATTTGCTTTTCACCTAAATTAATAACAGCTATACATTTTTTATCTGTAAGACTATTTAAATCATAATTTGTAATTTGAGCACTTGTTTTTTTGAGGCCAATTTCTTCACCAAAATCAATAGTTAGAATATACGCAGGTTTTATTGCTTCTTCAAATACTTCAGCTTTAAGAATTTTTCCAACTCTTATATCTAATTTAGAAAATAAACCTACATTTTCACTATTCATATAACAAACATAATTACATACTGATAACATGTCAAAAATTTTCATCCTAAGTGCTGGAACAAGTCCTGATTCATATAACAATCAACTTGCGAAGCACCTAAGTAATTATTTTGATAAAAAAGGTTTAGAAAATGTTCTTTTTGACAATTTATATTCTGATATTCCATTTTTACTGGATACTCACGATGATGTTCCAGAAAAAATTCTTGAAATGAGAAAATCATTGGAGGTATCTGAAAAAATAATTATTTTTAGCCCTGTTTACAACGGTGGGTTTTTAGCACATTTAAAAAATACTCTAGATTGGCTTTCACTTGCATATGATGAAAACCGTTATAGTGCTTTATTTAAAGAAAAAAAAGTTGCAGTTGTTACAACCGTTAAGGGGGCTGGAGGTAATGCCCAGAAAGCATTTGAAATTCTAAGTATGCAATTATCAAATTATGATTTGCAAGTTTTTGAAAAATTTCATTTAATCACTAAATCAGAACATCAAAATGAAAAAAGTATTCTAAACAATCGGGATGTTATTGAATCATTGAATAGTTATGCAGAAGAGTTTTTAGATTTATAGTTTACTTTTTATTAAAGACTCCATTTTTGAAGTTAGTTCATCGACAGTGTAATCATTCACATTATAAATTGGATCTAATATTTCAATTTTAATTTCGCCACTTTTAAGCCAAACTTTTCCTTTAACCATCAAGTTATGAGCATTATGGGAAACAACTGGAATTACTGGGAGATTAAAATCTTTTGCAATATAAGCCGCCCCTTTTTTAAATGGCAACAACTCTTTTTGATTACTTCTTTTTCCTTCCGGAAATATCATAATTGAATTACCAAGCTTGATAACTTGGTTAATAGAAGGTTTTTAAAACTCTTCCAAAAATCGGTATTCTAAATAATTCTGTTTTTGTTAGAAATCTAATTGAAACAGGCAGAGCAGTGATATGTGTAAATATATCAAGAGTTGATGGATGATTTCCAATTACTACGTAGCTTTTTTTTGTATCTATTTTTTCCGCTCCAATAACTTTTAATTCAACGCCTACAAGTACAATTCCTATCCAGCCAAAGAATTCATATAGTTTTGTTGCAAGAACCCGTCCTTTCGGAACAAATGCTGTTATCACGATCAATAAACACAATGGAAACATTATAAAAATCATGAATAGTGGAAACAAGATAACAGTTTTTAAAAAGATTTTGATATTTATTCTTGCATCCATAGTGCTATTTTAAGAAATATAACTATGAGTTATCAAATACTTATACCAAATTGTTTTTTTACACTCAAGCTTAAGAAATAAAATGAGCTTGCACATAATGTAAAACCTAATGTTGGCGGAATTAAATTCCAATAATTGGTTCCACCTAGATAAGAACCATATGTGATTGCATCATAAATCATCATTCCCCAATTAGGCGTCCACCCAACTTGTCCATAAAATGATGCAAAACCATATGCTAATATTCCATAGGTCGTACTTGCTAACATATAACTTACTGCGTATGGAACAACCACTGGCATTATGTGTCTTGTTGCTATGTATAGGTTTTTTCCACCTAACAATTTAGAAGCATTAATAAATTCTTGATTTGATATCTCTATAACTGCTGACCTTACAACTAAATAGCAGACACCTAGACCTGATAAAATTCCATAAATTATACCAACTGATGACGGTGTCAAAATATCTGTAAAATCTCCAGTTCCTAAAATAAGTAAAATTATTGGAGGAGAAATTAAAATTAATCCGGATGAAATTTCTTTAAAGATTAAATCTGTTCTTTTGAAAATAAAAGGAATTGTTGTACCCAAAAAAAGGCTTATTGATATTCCAATAAAAAAAGAAAATATTGATAGCTTAATTAAAGGGCCAGAGCCAGCTAAAAACATACTTAAGACATCTCTACCAAGTGGATCTGTACCTAATAGGTGTGCTTTTGAAGGTGTTGTTGGATGTGGAAAAACTTGTAAATCAAATCCTACAATTGGATCATAAATGCTTTCAGGCCAGATATTTCCTAGAAGCCAAGAATGAATTAGATTTCCAATTATAAGTAAAAGTAAGAAAAAGTATCCTATTTTTCCGTGGTAAGTTTTATAAGTACTTTTAATTATATATTTAATCATTTTGTCCTTACCCTAGGGTCAATAATCATCTGAATTAAGGAAATTGTAATTCTTAAAATAATTGTTAATAATGCCAATAATAAAAACAAACCCATCGCAGCATTTGAATCTTGATTCAATATTGTTTGATATAGTAAACTTCCCATTCCATTCCAATTTGTTGTTGATTCAACTATTACTAGAGATGCTATTGTAAACGGCAAGCCGAGCCCTATTCGGGTGGCAAATGGACCAAAAGAATTCCTTATTATATGTTTTGAGAAAATTTTACTATTTGAATAACCCAAAGCTCTCGCGGTAAGTATGTGAGGCTCTCTAGCTATGTTTTGAGTAATTACATTAGTTAGAAGTACGTATTCTCCAATAAAAAATATAGTAAGAATAGATATTGTTTTGAATGCATTTTTCGAGAGGAGAGCTACCTCATTAAATAGAATTGTGTCCGAATTGAAAATAAAAATGATAAAAATAAATACAATAAATGAAATTTTCAAAATAAATATTTTTAAATTGGTAAACAAATCAATTAAAGATGAGATAAAAATTGTTATTCCAAGCAAGAGTAAGAATAAAAATATATTTATTTTTAATTCACTAATTTCTAATAAACTTATAGGTGTTTTTTCTATATTAAAAAAAGAAACTAGATATAAATATAAGTTATCAAACTTTGATCCAATAAGAAAAAGTATTATTGGAGGAAATAAGCTTATGAGAAAAGTTGCAAAAGTATCTGAAAAGATTTTGTTTTTATGCAATTTTTTTATTGGCGTATTGATTGATGGAATTCTTGAAATATAAAATGCAAGTAAAAATGACGGAATAAGAATTTGAATAGTTGGAAAGAATGTTGAAGTAATATCTTTTCCCGATCTTTGTCTAAAACCACCAGTAGTTATCTCTCCATTAAAAACTCCTAAAATCCATCTAAAATATCTCTGGTATAAAGGATCATTCACTCCAAGTGATTCTCTTAGAGCATCTAGCTCTGCTTGGCTCATCATAAGTCTCAACGGGGTTAAAAAATCACCTGGAATTAGTAAGTTGATTCCATAAAACATAATTAGTAAGAAAATAAATAATGAGATTAAAGAAGAAAAAATTTCTCTAATGATAAATTTAATCATTTTTTCGCATATCTACATATGGTAAAACTATTTGAACTACTGGTCCTATACCAATTACAAACAAAATAGTAACATAACCAACTAATCCGCCTAAAAGCCAACCAGTTAAAAAAGCAAATAATTCAATTAAATTTCTAGCTGTTCCAATTTTTAACCCAATTGTTTCTAAACCAACCATAACTCCATCTCGTGGTCCAGCTCCCAAATCTGCACCAACATATATCGCAGTACCGGCACCAATTAAAATTATTCCAAAAGCAATAAGAGTAAGACTTAAAAAGATACAGTCAGATAATTCAAAATTTAAAATTATTAAATCTGCAACAATACCAACTAAAAAGATATCAACAATTGTGCCTAATCCTGGTTTTTGCTTTAAAGGAATCCAAAGAAGCATTACAGCAACTCCAGTAATAATTATTGTTCTGCCATAACTAATACCAAGCGTTTTAGAGAGTCCGTCATGAAAAACTCCCCATGGCCCTAATCCTAAATTTGCCAAGTAATTTAATGAAATTCCTATACCAATTAGCGATGTTCCTGAAAAGACTTGAATAAATTGTCTAATTTTTGTCGACATTCATATAGGATACAAGTTAAAAAAAATAATAAACTAAGTAGAATATTCTCTATGAAAAAAAAATACATCTTTTTACTATTTTTATTAATTTTCTGTAGTCAGGAAAGCTCAATAGAGGAGGTTGATTTAACTACAACTTCTATGATGGAACAAAGTCAAGCTCTCGACGAAGATACAACAACTACTACTTCAGTTGAGATTGTACAATTAGAAACTTTTGAAAATATAAAATTTGTAATTGAAAAAGAAGATAGCAGAGTTAGTTACCTTGCACCAAAACAGTTTTTAAATTCTGGTTTAGATATTGTTGAAGGCACTACTCGTGAAATCATTGGTGAGTTTACTTTAACTTTATCTGATTGTGACCAAGCTGACTCATGTTTGTATATAAAGAATCTGTCAATTAGAGCAGATATATCAACTTTAAAAAGTAATAATGTGATTAGAGATCAAGCTTTAAACAATCAATGGCTTCAGTCGGCACTTTTCCCAGAAGCTATATTTAGAATTGATGAATTAGTGTTACCAAATAAAAATTTTGATTCAAAAGTAGAAGATACTATCGTTGGAAAATTATCAATTAGGGAAATAGAACTTGATACACCTTTTTCAATCACTGCTTATCTTGAAGATGACAAAATATTTATATCTGGATTTACTGAGATTGATACTACTTGGTTTGGATTTGATGCACCAACAAGATTCAATGCTTGGGAAGTTTTAAATCCTATTGGTATCAAGGTAGAGTTAGTAGCAAAAAGAAGTTAATTGATAGAAAATTTTGCATTTCAAGCTTTGAATAAACCATATGATTATATAGAACTAGACTATGCAGCAGTTTCTATATTAGTCTACAAAAATAAGGAAATACTTTTTATTAAAAGGTCTGATAATATGCCTACTCATAAGGGCCATATTGCATTTCCTGGAGGTAAAAAAGAATTATCTGACTCTAGTGTTGTTTCCACAGCTATCAGAGAGGCATCAGAAGAATTATTGATTTCAGAAAACCTAATTAAACCTGTCGGTATTTTAGAACCAATAGACACGGTTGAATATAAATTTTTAGTTTTTCCAATACTGTGTAGTTTATCTATTAAACCTAAACAATTTAACACCAGTGAAGTTCAAAAAGTAATTTATGAACCTATAAGAAATTTGATGAACAAGGATAATTGGTCATTCAGAGGTGCATATTCTGATGACTGGATATATATGTTAGGAGATGAAATTCTTTGGGGTGCAACAGCAAAAATGATTAGATTATTGCTTAAATTGAAATTAGTTTAAGTTTTCAGATTCGTCTTTTACAGCTAGGTACAGAGAGATAAAAATTAAAATTAAAGTTACAAAAAAGATATTATCAACAATTTCGTCGAGAAATATGTATCCAACCAAAATTCCAACAATTGGAACAACGTAATCAACTAAAGTAGTAAAAGTTGCAGACAGTCTCTTAATTGTGTATAGAAATAAGGAATAATTAAAAATATCTATAAATGCAAGTCCAAACAATTTTGAAAATTCACCAGCTGTCAATATTTCGAATTTTCCATCTAATATAAAAAATAAAATAATTGATATTACTGAACCAACCAACCATTGAGTTAAGAGATATGTTTTAGATGGTATATACTGCAAATGTTTTTTATTTGTAATATTGCTTAGTGCTAGGCCTTGAACTCCAAGTACCGCAAGCAATCCACCAATAAGCAAATTTCCTTCATTAGATAATCCAGTTGCTCCAGAGAAAAAGAGAATAATCAGTCCAATAAGACCAGTCAATACTGAAACAATTTTTAAATTTGTAATTTTTTCATCTTTATATAACAAAAGCACCCAAAAAACTGTGAATAAAGGAATTGTAGAAATGAAAATACTTTGAAGTCCAGAAGAGATGTATTTTAGAGCGTAAATAAAAGCCCATCCAGGAATAAAGATCGCAAGTATTCCAGATAGGGAGCCTTTAAGAAAATACTCCACAGAAATTGATGAAATAAATTCTCTAAAGCAATAAATTCCAATGAGTAAAGTAACCACAGATATTCTTGATGTAACAATAAAAATTTCATTTACTCCATCAATAAGAAGACTTCGATTTAGTAATCCATGAAAACCAAAAAGGGTACCAATTAAAATTATGTTTCTTAATCCAGCATATGCAGACATTGAATATTCAGGTTTGATAAAAACACTCCAATTTGAATTAGTTTATTAGAATAGCAGATATGAAAACAGTTTTTTCCGGAATCCAACCTAGTGGGTTAGTACATTTGGGTAATCTCCTTGGAGCAATAAACAATTGGGCAAAATTATCAAATGAAGACTCAAAAAATTATTTTTGTATTGTTGACCTACATTCTTTAACAGCAATGCCTAATAAATCTGACTTAAAAGACAGCATCAAAAACACATTGAAAGTTCTATTAGCATCTGGAATTAATTTGGAAAATTCTGTAATTTATGTACAAAGCGATCTTAAAGACCACGCCTAATTATCTTGGATACTGTCAAATTTTTGCCAAGTTGGTGAGTTGCAACGAATGACACAATTTAAGGAAAAAGCTTCTTCGTTTGGAACGCACTCTGGCCTTTTGACTTACCCCATCCTAATGGCAGCGGATATTTTAATTCATAAAGCAAATGAGGTCCCAGTAGGTGACGATCAAACTCAACATTTAGAATTAACAAGAAATATAGCTGAAAGATTTAATAATAATTATGGTGAAATATTTCCAATACCTGAAAAAACTAGTGGAAAATATGGTGCTCGATTAATGTCTTTGAGACATCCAGAAAACAAAATGTCAAAAAGCTCAGATGATATTAACGGTACAATTTATTTCAATGATTCAAAAGATTCAATTATCAAAAAATTTAAATCTTCTGTTACAGACTCAAGTAATTCAATAGCATATGATATTAAATCAAAGGCGGGGATAAGTAATTTGATAGAGATATACTCATCTATTAATAATCTAGAAATAAAAGAAACTGAAAAAAAGTTTAATGATTATCAATATGGAGAATTTAAAATTGCCGTAGCAGAGTCAGTAATTTCATACTTGGAACCGATCAATGAAAAATTTAATAATTTAGGTGATAAAGAAGTAGATGAAATAATTAGAAAAAATTTAGAATTAGCAAAAGAGTCTGCTGAACTTACAATATCAGAAGTAGAAGATGCTTTAGGTATAAGTTAATCAATGAGTATAAAGACAGAAAAGCCTAAATCTTAATGTCATTGGATTCTAATTTACCGGAAGACTGGAAAAAATTACTAAACCCAAGTCAGATTCAAGCCATAGAAACAATTAATGGACCTGTATTAATAATGGCAGGAGCAGGTTCAGGTAAAACTAGAGTATTGACTCATAGGTATGCCCATTTAGTAAAACACCATAATGTAGACGTTGAGCAAATATTGGCTATTACATTTACAAATAAAGCAGCAGAAGAAATGAAATCAAGAATAAGTAAGCTTCTTAATTTAAAAATTTCACCAAAGTGGATATCAACTTTCCATAGTTTGTGTGTAAAAATTTTAAGAATCCATGGAGATAAGATAGGTTACAAAAGCAACTTTACTATTTACGATCAATCTGATTCAAATAAAGTGATTAGAAATTGTATGTCTGAAAACAATGTTGACCTTAAACAATATTCACCAAAACGTTTCCAGGCACATATATCTAATCTTAAGAAC
>LULN01000007.1_pt1 | contig 43387 bp, 39 predicted proteins | sample 728131 | NCBI WGS metagenome assembly LULN01 (sample SAMN03860288, study PRJNA289734) | marine metagenome | biome: seawater column; feature: ocean; material: water; isolation source: Red Sea water column Station 149 - depth 100m | place: Saudi Arabia: Red Sea | collected 2011-10-15 | depth 100 m
GTCTAAAAGTACAACGACAGTATATAACACTACCACAGCAACTACCACTACATTCAACACATCAACCGCCACAACAACTACGTATAATACTAGCACAAGTACAACTGTGTCAACTAGTAAATCTACTACTACAACTTATAATACTACGAAATCGACTAGTACTGCTTATAATACACAAACCTCAACAACAACGGTATTTAATACATCTACTGTGACTAGTAAAAGTACAAATACAGTTGTATCAACAAGTAAATCAACTACTACTACTTGGTCTACTAGTAAAAGTACAACAACTGCTTTTAACACTAGCACAATAACAAGTAAATCTACTACAACTACTTGGAGTACTAATAGAAGTACTACAACTACGTATAATACATCAACAAACACAACCACCACATTTAATACCCAAACAGCTACTACAACTACATTTAATACGTCAACTATTACAAGTAAAGCTACTAGTACAGCGTATAACACAAGTACAAGCACAACAACTACGTTTAATACTTCTACTGGAACAACAACTACATGGGCCACTAATAAGAGCACTACAACTGTGTATAATACACAAACAGCAACAAATACAGTTTATACCACTACATGGGAAACTAGTAGAACAACAATATTTGAAACAAGTTCAATAACTAGTAAGTCTACCACAACCACATGGGCAACAAATAAATCTACAAGTACGGTATTTAATACAACAACAGCAACAACAACAGCATTCAACACAACATATAATACAAGTACTAATACAACTACAACGTTTGAGACAAGTAAAGCAACTTCAACTGCGTACAATACTAGTACCAATACAACTACAACATTTAATACTCAAACAGCTACAACAACAATTTTTGTAACAACGTGGGCGACAAGTAGAAGTACTACAACCACATACGAAACATCTAAAACAACAGCAACTGCGTATAATACGTCAACTAGTACAACAACAACATTTAATACGTCAACCATAACATCAAAATCTACAACTACCACTTGGGAAACTAGTAAATCAACTACAACAACGTGGTCGACTAGCAAATCAACTACAACTACGTTTAATACCACAACCAATACAATAACTTTGTTTTCCACTGCTTATGAAACAACTAGATCTACTAGCACAGCATATAATACTTCTAAAAGTACAACCACGACATTTAATACAACTACAGCTACAGTTACAACATTTAATACTACAACTAATTATAATACAACAAAATCTTGGTATAATACTTATCGAACAGATTATTCTACAGAAAGAGAAAATTTGATTCGATCTACTGGATAGGTAGAAAACTTAAAAAATATGTAATAATATAAATACGAATATAAATTAAATTTAATAATATGGAAATGTTTAATCAAAAAGTCTTATCTCAAAGAATAGGACGACTTAAAAAAAGTAAAGCCCTTGATAATTTAGAACAAGTAGAGGGTTATTGCTTACGTAAATGTAGTGAAAGAAACATTGAAACTAGTTACGATGTAATGGCAGAAGAAATGCCTTATTTTAAAACTATGGGATATACAGAATTTGCTACTAATTTTTATTTTCAACCATTAAATTCGAAACTCAGGGGTGAACAATTAATGGATGCTTGGAATGATGATGTTAAAGACATAAGTGATTGGTCATCGTATTTAGTAAATAATGTGCAGTCAAAACTAGCAAATAAATATCAACATAGAAAAGAAGAGATAGAAAAATGGCCAGCTAAAGATTATTTAGTTGTACTACCTGGTTCAAATAAAGTTAAAACTAATGTTTGCTTAAATAGATTAAAAGCTATATCTAAAAAGCATGGTAATAACGTATATTTTAAACCACATCCAATAACAACTCATCAAATAATAGGTGAGTTAAAAGATTTTTTTGGTGAAAGTAATATTTTACCTAGAGAAGTTGATATGTATTATTATTTACAAAAAGCTAAAACAGTATATACAACACATATAAGTGAAAGTGCTATTTATGCTGCTGTTTTAGGAAAAAGAATAGAACCTATTGATACTTGGAACACATTAACAGCTGGTTCCTTTGAATCTATTAATAAATATTTATTTACAAATCAACATCATATAAAAGATTATATAAATAAATGTTTTTCTAGTCCTAAATCTGGTATTGTTAATCCAATGGTAGATAAAAATTGGAAAGAAAAAGTAGACAAATATATGGACTATATTTGTGAGAAACGTGATGTTTACAAAGATTGGTTTATAGTGCAACCAAAAAAGAAGGTTGTTAAGAAGTAAAAAGTGTGACAATTGCGTGATAATATAAACGAGTGAATTAATTTAAATTAAATAGAAAATTATGGCAAATAAAAAGAAAACTGAAGATTTAAAAGTTACTAGCGATGAATTACAAGATCTTCAATCATTAGTAACAGCAGTTAACAGACTTAGAATGCAAATTGGTGAATTAGAAATTAATAAATCAATGGCAATTGAAAGATTTAATCAATTTAGAAAAGATTTAAGTGAATTAGAAGCTAAATTAAAAAATAAATACGGAGAAGTTAGTGTTAACGTAGAAGATGGAACTTTAAAAGAAATACCTACAGATGAAACTAATAAGAAAAATTAGTATTGGTAAAGATTATAAAAACGAAGCGATGCATTATTCTGTAGGACAAGAAGTTTACGGAGGACATACAATTTGTGATATAATAGAAGAAGATACTAAGTACAGTATTTATATTAAAAAACAAGATGATGTATTACCATGGAAAGATTTTAATAAAAACATGGCAGTATCAATTGAGTATAATTTAGAATATTAATGCGAAGCTTATATGATTTTATTATTAAACCGAAAGGAAGTAGGTATAATAATAAAAAGAAAATAGGTGATAAAGAATTAATATTAAATAGTGAAATAGCACATCATCAATATGTTAATAGAATTGGTGTTGTGTTATCTTTACCTTCTATAGGTACAACTGAAATACAAATAAATGACGAAATAGTTGTTCATCATAATGTTTTTAGAAGATTTCACAATGTGCATGGTAAAGAACAAAATAGTAGAAGTTATATTAACGAAAATACATATGCGGTAAAAGAAGATCAAATTTTTGCATATAAAAGAAATAATAACTGGAAAGCTTTAAGTGGGTATTGTTTTGTTAAACCAATTAAATCATACGATAAATTTAGTATTGATAAAGAACAACCATTAGTTGGTATAATGAAATACTGTGACAATAGCCTTAAAGATATTAAACCAGGAGATTTAATAGGCTTTACTCCTAATAGTAAATACGAGTTTATTATTAATGGAGAAAGATTATATAGAGTATTAACAAATTCAATTTCAATTAAATATGAATATCAAGGACAAGAAAAAGAATATAATCCAAGCTGGTTATAAAGCGGTTGACGAATTAATTAAAGTAGCTAAAGAGGAAATAGTTGATAGCGATGAGGATATTTCTGCTGATAGATTAAAAAATGCAGCAGCAACTAAAAAGTTAGCTATATTTGATGCCTTCGAGATATTAAATAGAATTGAAGAGGAGAAAAATATATTAGAAGACAAACCCACTACACAAAAAGAAAGCACTTTTCAAGGGTTTGCGGAAAGAAGATCTAAATAATGTACGAACAAACTTTATATAAAATTATTGAGCCAATAAGAATTAATACACTTAAAAGACTTAATAAAAGTAAGAAATGGAAATATGGCTATAATAAAGAACATGATATTGTAGTCATAAGTAAAACAGGAATGATAGGGGAGATATATGAGATACAAAATCTTAAAATAGCTTTACCTCCTGCTACTAAAGTTTATAGTAGATCTAAAAAGAAACAAGAACAATATTGGGAACAGTTTGAATATCCAAAAGCATTAAAAAATGTAAAAACCATTTTTGATTGGAGAGATTATCCCAGCGAACATAAAGATAAATGGTTTGATTACATAAATGAAGAATTCAATCGTAGAGAACATGGTTTTTGGTTTAATAATAATGGTAAGCCTACTTACATTACCGGTACTCACTATATGTATCTTCAGTGGTCAAAAATTGATGTGGGTGCTCCTGAGTTTAGAGAATCTAACAGATTATTCTTTTTATTTTGGGAAGCTTGTAAAGCAGATAAACGTGCTTATGGAATATGTTACCTTAAAAATAGACGATCTGGCTTCTCGTTTATGGCAAGTGCGGAAGCAGTTAATGCTGCTACTATCTCGAGTGATGCAAGATATGGTATATTATCGAAGTCTGGTTGGGACGCTAAAAAGATGTTTACAGATAAGGTTGTACCAATATCTGTTAATTACCCGTTTTTCTTTAAGCCGATTCAGGATGGTATGGATCGACCAAAAACTGAACTTGCGTATAGGGTTCCGGCTCAAAAGTTTACTCGTAAAAAACTTCAAACGAATGAACAAATTGAAGAAATTGTAGGTTTAGATACTACTATTGATTGGAAAAACACTGGTGATAATAGTTATGATGGAGAAAAACTTAATTTACTAGTACATGATGAGAGTGGTAAATGGGAAAGACCTGATAATATTTTAAATAACTGGAGAGTAACAAAAACATGTTTACGATTAGGTAGTAGAGTTATTGGTAAGTGTATGATGGGAAGTACATCAAACGCATTAGATAAAGGTGGTGATAATTTTAAAAAATTATATAAAGATTCTGATGTAACAAAAAGAAATAAAAATGGACAAACTAAATCTGGTTTATATAGTTTGTTTATACCAATGGAATGGAATTATGAGGGATTTATGAATAAGCATGGTATTCCAGTGTTTGATACACCAAATGAACCTGAATATGATTTTTATAATGAACTAATTGATACTGGTGTTATAGATCATTGGGAAAATGAAGTTGATGGTTTAAAGAATGATCAAGATGCTTTAAATGAATTTTATCGTCAATTTCCACGAACCGAAGAACATGCTTTTAGAGATGAGGCAAATAATAGTATATTTAATCTTGTTAAAATATATGAACAGATTGATTATAATGAGGAAGCAAAAAGTGCAGCAGATATATCCACGGGGAATTTTCAATGGGTTAGTGGTATAAAAGATTCTAATGTAATATTTTATCCCGATCCAAAGGGAAGATTTAAAGTTAGTTGGGTACCACCACAACATTTACAAAATAAATATACTATAAAAAATGGTATTAAATACCCAGCAAATGAACATATAGGTGCTTTTGGATGTGATAGTTACGATATATCAGGAACAGTAGATGGTAAAGGTTCAAAGGGTTCTTTACACGGGTTAACAAAATTTAGTATGGAAGAGGTTCCTGCTAATCATTTTTTCTTAGAATATATCGCTAGACCTCAAACAGCTGAAATATTTTTTGAAGATGTTTTAATGGCATTGCATTTTTATGGCATGCCAATACTAGCGGAAAATAATAAACCTAGATTATTATATTATTTAAGAAGAAGAGGTTATAGAGGATTTAGTATGAATAGACCTGATAAAGTTTGGAACAAATTATCTGTAGCTGAAAAAGAAATAGGTGGTATACCAAACTCAAGTGAAGATATAAAACAAGCATGATTGGGCTAGGTTTGATATAAATAAAAGAACAGCGTTTGATGCCACAATAAGTTCAGGTTTAGCTATTATGGCATGTAATAGACATTTGTATAAACCAAACGCAACAATAGAAAAAGAAAAAGTAAACATCAATATTGCTAAATATAGTAATAAAGGTACAATATCGAAATTAATAAAGAATTATGATTGAAAAGGATATAAAAAGTCACTTTCCTAGTCAAATAGCCGATAACGCTACAAAAATATCTGCAGAGTATGGATTAAGTGTAGCTAAAGCAATTGAACACGAATGGTTTAGTAAAGATGCTGGCGGTAATAGATTTGATGCTAATAAAGATGATTTCCATAAACTTCGTTTATATGCAAGAGGAGAACAACCTATAGAAAAATACAAAAATGAATTGTCAATTAATGGTGATCTATCTTATTTAAATTTAGATTGGAAGCCAGTACCTATTATACCAAAGTTTGTAGATATTGTTGTTAATGGTATTGCAGAAAGAACATATGATATAAAAGCATACTCACAAGATCCATTTGGTTTAAGTAAAAGAACTTCATATATGGAAGGTATTTTACAAGATATGCGTATGGGTGATATTAATAACATGATGCAAGAATCTTTTGGTATGAATATGTTTAATAACGATCCAAGTAAATTACCAGAAGATGAAGATGAATTAGCTGTTCACATGCAACTAGATTATAAACAATCTGTTGAGTTAGCAGAAGAGCAAGCAATCAATACAATATTTGATGATAATAAATATGAATTAACTAAAAAGAGATTATATTATGATTTAACAACTATTGGTATTGCTGCGGTAAAAAGTAATTTTACTCAAGCCGAAGGAATAAAAGTAGAATATGTTGATCCAGCTAATGTTGTATATTCATATAGTACATCACCATATTTTGATGATTTATATTATGTTGGTGAGGTTAAATCTGTCCCAATTAATGAGTTAGTAAAAGAGTTTCCTAATTTAACTGTTGATGAATTAGAAGATATTAAACAACAAGGTATATTTAATAATAATATTTCAAATAGAAATCTTCCAGACACAAGTACTATTGATAATAACATTGTGCAAATTTTATATTTTAGTTACAAAAGTTATATTAACGAAGTATATAAAGTAAAAACAACTGGAAGTGGTGCTGATAAAGCTTTAGAAAAAGATGATAACTTTAATCCACCTGAATCTGATAATTTCTCAAGAATATCTAGACCAGTAGAAGTATTATTTGAGGGAGCTTACGTGGTTGGTAAAGAAAAATTACTTAAGTGGGGTATGGCAAAAAATATGATGCGTCCAAAAAGTGATAGCACAAAAGTTAAATTAAATTATTCCCTTGTTGCTCCAAGAGTATATAAAGGTAGAATTGAATCATTAGTAAAACGCATAACTGGTTTTGCTGATATGATTCAATTAACTCATTTAAAGATACAGCAGGTACTAGCAAGAATGGTTCCTGATGGTGTTTATTTAGATGCTGACGGTTTAGCTGAGGTTGATCTTGGTAACGGGACAAATTACAATCCACAAGAAGCATTAAACATGTTCTTCCAAACAGGTAGTATTATTGGTAGATCATTAACATCTGAAGGTGATATGAATCCAGGTAAAATACCTATTCAAGAAATACAATCTGGATCTGGTAGTGGAAAGTTACAAAATTTAATTCAAACATACAATTATTATTTACAAATGATAAGAGATGTAACCGGATTAAATGAAGCAAGAGATGCTGCTATGCCAGATAAAAACGCTTTAGTTGGTATACAAAAAATGGCAGCTGCTAATAGTAATACCGCAACGAGACATATATTGCAGTCTGGACTATTTTTAACTGCTGAAGTTGCAGAGTGTATTTCGTTGAGAGTATCTGATATAATAGAATATTCCCCCGCAAAACAAGCGTTTATTCAAAAAATTGGTGGACATAATGTAGCAACATTAGAAGAGATGAAAGAATTGCACTTATATGACTTTGGTATATTTATAGAATTAGAACCAGATGAAGAAGAAAAGCAGATGTTAGAAAATAACATACAAGTAGCTTTATCAAAAGAAAATATTGAATTAGAAGATGCTATTGACGTACGTTCTATAAAAAATGTTAAGTTAGCTAATCAAGTATTAAAAATTAGAAGAAAAAGAAAAATAGAAAGAGATCAAGCTCAACAACAACAAAATATACAAGCACAATCACAAGCTAACGCTGAAGCACAACAAGTAGCAGCTCAAGCTGAAGTGCAAAAACAACAAGCATTAACAGAATCAAAAATTCAATTAGCTCAAGCTGAGGCACAAATGGAATCTAATAAATTACAACAAGAAGCGGCTCTTAAAAAAGAACTAATGGATCATGAGTTTCAAATTAATATGAGATTAAAAGAAATGGAACTTGAATCTGCTAAAGAAAAAGAAACCGCCAAAGAAGATCGTAAAGATGAAAGAACTAGAATTCAAGCATCTCAACAATCTGAAATGATAGATCAAAGAAATAAGGATAAAGCACCAAAGAAATTTGAATCTGCTAATAATGATGTTATAAGCGGTGATTTTGATTTAGGAGCATTTGATCCTAGATAACATGTTTAACAAATAAATAATAGTAAAATGGCAATAGTAACAAACGATTGGACTGCTAAAATAATGGGATCAGTATGTACAGATGGTGGAGACGCTATCAAACCTCCTACAGATCACGTATTTATTGGATTTACTGTGTTAGCCGCGGCAACATTTGATGCTAGTGGTGGTTTGGTTGCGGAAGATGCAACTGTATACGCAAACACAGAAGATGCTGCTGGTGATTTAGCTGCTGGTTCAGAAACAACAATTGAAGGATCTGGTGGTGTTGAATTGGACGCTAGTAATAGTTTTCCAGCTGGTGTAACTATTTATGGTAGGTATACCGAAATAGATGTAGCTGGTGGAACAATTATAGCATACTGGGGAAAATAAGAAATTGTACGAAAGTACATTATGTTTAATTAATTATATAATATTATATTATGGCTAAAAAAGAACAAAAAGTCGAAGAGGTAGTTGAACCTAAAGTTGAAACTAAAGAAGAAACTAAACCTCAAGAAACACCGGTTGAAGAGAAACCAATGGGTGATAAAATTAAGGTTAAGAAACCTAAAATGAAAAAAATGAATATTGGTGATGAACCAATAAAAGTAGATTTAACTAAAGAAGTAGAAGAAAAGGTAGAAGAAAAAGTAGAGAAAAAAGTAGAGGAAAAACCTGTTGAAGAGATTAAAGAGGAAGAAAAAACTACTGAAGAAGTTAAAGAAGAAGAAACAGAAACTCCTGTTTTGGAAGAAGTAACTGATGAAAAGATTGATGAAGAGGTAAAAAATGTTAAAGAAGAAGTTACTGAAGCTGTTGAAGAAGCTAAAGAAACTGGAGAACCTTTACCAGAAAATATTCAAAAAGTTGTAGACTTTATGAATGAAACTGGTGGAAGTCTTGATGATTACGTTAAATTAAATCAAGATTATAGCAAACTTAATGAAGAACAATTATTAAGAGAGTATTATCAACAAACGAAACCTCATTTAAATAATGAAGAAATAAGTTTCTTGATGGAAGATCAGTTTTCATATGATAAAGATGCTGATGAAGAAAACGTAATTAAGAGAAAGAAATTAGCGTTTAAAGAGCAGGTTGCCGACGCTAGGAACCACTTAGACGGGTTAAAGTCTAAATACTATGAAGAAATCAAAGCTGGATCAAAGCTTACGCAAGATCAACAAAAGGCTGTAGATTTTTTTAATAGATATAATAAGGAGAATGAAGCAACGCAAAAGCAAGCAGAAAAACAACAATCAATCTTTTTAGAAAAAACAAATAATGTTTTTAACGACAAATTCAAAGGTTTTGAATATAATGTTGGTGAGAAAAGATACAGATTTAATGTTAAAGATGCAAATGAAGTTAAGACAACACAAAGTGACATTAATAATTTTGTTGGAAAATTTCTTGATAAAAGAAATAATACAATGAATGATGCTACTGGTTATCACAAATCTTTATTTACAGCTATGAATGCTGATGCAGTCGCAAATCACTTTTATGAACAAGGTAAAGCCGATGGGATTAAAGAAAGTATTTCTAAATCTAAAAACATCGATATGAATCCTAGATCAGCTCATGAAAAAGTTGAGGTAGGAGGACTTAAAATGAGAGTGGTTACTGGTGACAGTGCTAATAAACTCCGATTTAAACTTAAACAATAACTTTAAACAATTTAAAATTTATAACAAATGGCAGCAATAACTCCAACCGCGGGTGGTAGTTTAAATTTAACTCCCTCTCCGCAAAAGCAGACTTTGTCTGGAAACTATTTGGATTTCGCTGGTACTACTGACACAACTTGGGCTCAACAATATTTACCTGAGCTTATAGAACAAGAAGCAGAGATTTTTGGAAACAGAAGCATCTCAGGTTTTCTTTCTCAAGTTGGTGCAGAAGAATCAATGGCATCAGATCAAGTAGTTTGGTCAGAACAAGGTAGATTACACCTGTCTTATAAAGGTTGTAGCGTTAGTACAAACACTTTTACCATCGGAACTTCTGTTGGTACAGCTGATACTACTAACACTCACGGTATAAGAGTAGGACAAATGGTTGTTGTAAGTGATGGCGATGCATCTCCTACTATATTCAAGGGATATGTTTCAGCTGTTCCTAGCACAACTACATTAACAATTCTTCCGTATAAAGTTGCAGCTGTTGCAAACGTTTCAGGATTCAATACTTCAAGTACATCTATTAGAATATTTGTATTTGGTTCTGAATTCAAGAAAGGTGACAACGGAATGAGCAACGCGGTAAATCCGGAATTCAAATCATACACTAACAAACCAATTATCATTAAAGATAAGTATGAAGTTAGTGGTTCTGATACAGCATCTATTGGCTGGGTCGAAGTTTCAGGTGAAGAAGGTCAAAATGGTTACCTATGGTATTTAAAAGCTGAAGGTGATACAAGGGCTAGATACGCTGATTACTTAGAAATGGCATGTATAGAAGGTGTTGCTGGTGTACCTGGAAGCTCTACAGTAGATACAGAGCTAGGTAACGCTGGTAAAGATTTCGGTACTGAAGGTTTATTCGAAGCAATCGAAAATAGAGGACACGTTACTTCTGGTATAGCTGGAACTAGCGCTTCTGATGATTTAGGTTCTTTCGACGAAATCCTTAAAAAGTTTGATGAGCAAGGAGCTATTGAAGAAAACATGTTATATGCTAATAGATCTGTATCTTTAGCTATTGATGATATGTTAGCTTCACAGAACTCTTATGGCTCAGGTGGTACTTCTTGGGGAGTTTTTAATAACTCAGAAGAAATGGCGCTTAACTTAGGATTCGCTGGATTTAGAAGAGGTTCTTATGACTTCTATAAATCTGATTGGAAATACTTAAATGACGCTACTTTAAGAGGTCAAGCAGCATTTGATGACGTTAGAGGGGTAATTATCCCAGCTGGTGTTTCAACTGTTTATGACCAAGGTATGGGTAGAAACATTAAGAGACCTTTCTTACACGTAAGATATAGAGCGTCTCAAGCTGATAATAGAAGACTAAAAACTTGGATCACAGGTTCAGTTGGTGGAAACATCACTTCTGATCTTGATGCAATGGAGGTCCATTACTTATCAGAAAGATGTTTAGTTGTTCAAGGAGCTAATAACTTCATGATTCTTAACTAATACATTATTTTTAAAGAGTTAGGTGCTTCGGCACCTAGCCCTTTATTTTTTTAACTTATTTAATTATATTATATTATGGCAAAGAAAAAGAAAGAAGAAGTTTCTTTAGAAGAAACTCCTTTAGCAGTACAAGCAGAGACTGCTGTTAAAAAAGAAGAACCTAAAAAGGATTCTTGGGAGATAAAAGATCGTATGTATTATTTACGTGATGGTATGTCTCCATTAACATATACAATTAGATCACGAGGTATTTATTGGTATGATGCTGAAAAAGGATATGAGAGAGAAATTAAATATACTCTTAATCAAAGAACACCGTTTGTAGATGAATTCAAAGGTGAGGCGAGATTAGGTCATATTGTATTTGAACAAGGAATGTTATTCGTTCCAAAAGAAAAACAAACATTACAACGTTTGTTAGCAATACATCCAGATAAAAATAAATTGTTTTTCGAAAGAGATGAAGTTCGAGAAGCAGAAGAAGATTTGGATATATTAGAAATGAGATTCCAAGCTTTAAGTTCTGCTAGAAGTCTAGATATTGATGAAGCAGAAGCAATACTTAGGGTTGAACAAGGAAGCTCAGTTGCTAAAATGACATCTAAAGAGATAAAAAGGGATATTTTAGTTTTTGCTACAAATAAACCTTCATTATTTTTAGAGTTAGCAAATGATGATAATGTACAGCTTAGAAACTTTGGTATCAAAGCAGTAGAAGCTAGAATTTTGATACTTTCAGACGATCAAAGAACATTTACATGGAAAGACACAGGTAGGAAGGTTATGACCGTTCCTTTTGATGAACATCCATATTCTGCATTAGCAGCGTTCTTTAAAACAGATGAAGGTTTAGAAATTTATAAAACAATAGAAAAACAAGTATAATCATCTTTATAGAGTAGTCATCTCTATGAGGTGACTACACTATATAAAAAAGAAATTATGGCAGTAAATGTAGATACAGTTTATCAAAGAGTATTAAGTATTCTTAACAAAGAACAAAGAGGTTATCTAACGCCTCAAGAATTCAACTTATTAGCTAATCAAGCTCAATTAGATATATTTGAGCAATATTTTTATGATCTAAATCAGTTTATGAGAATACCAGGTAATGATACAACATACGCTGATCAAGTAGATATAATACAAGAAAAAATTGACGTATTTGAAAAATTTAGACAAGATGTAAGCATGAGTAGTGGTGGTGTAGGTGCATTACCAACACATTATAGAATGGGAGAATTATCATATAATAATGGAGGAACTTATGTTGAAATAGAAAAAGTATCACAAAATAATTTAAATCATTACATTAACTCACCTTTACTTGAGCCAAGAGTAGCTAGACCAATCTATGTACAAACTAGTGCTACTGCAATACAGGTTTATCCAACATCAATCACGTCTGGTGTAACATGTAATTTAATATCTGCGCCCGCAACAATAGAATGGGCTTATACAACTGTAAATAATCATCCATTATATAACGCAAACAATAGTACTAATTTTGAACTTCATCCTTCAGAAGAGAAAAATTTAGTTATAAAAATATTAGCATTAGCTGGTGTATTAGTTAAAGATCCAAACGTATACCAAGTTGCTGCAACAGAAGAAAACAAAGATGTTCAACAAGAAAAATCATAAATAAATGGGATTATTAGGAACAACAACACAAGAATCATATTATCAGCAAAGTCAGAGTAAATGGAGTACCGCTCCAAATGGAATAGCAACTGCGTTTACTTTAACAACTAGTTATTTTCCCACATTAAGTGATTTAGTAAAAACTGAAATTAGAGTATTTGTTAATAATGTTGAAATTGATACAGCTAATTATAGCTTTTCTCAACCAACTTTAACGTTTACGGGTAGATCAGGAAATGAAAGTGTATTAGCAGATGGTACTGGTGGTACTACAGTCAACGCTCCAATTAATGGAGCTACATTAGTTGTTAGAGAAAGATCAAGCGCTGAGAGACATGGAAAATATCAATACGTTAGTATGGATGATATTATTAATAATTTTTTGTTTTCATATGTTGGTCAAGACAAAATAATTCCAAGAGCTAATAGAAGTGACATAGCTTTTCATGCTCAACGTGGTTTAGCGGAATTAAGTTACGATACATTAAGAGTAGAGAAATCTCAAGAAATTGAAGTACCTGATTCATTAACTATGATTTTACCACATGATTACGTGAATTATGTAAAATTGTCATGGTTAGAAACAACCACTGGTATTGAGCGTATTTTATATCCAGTAAGAGTTACAGGTAATCCAAAAGCATTACTACAAGATTCTGATTATAATTATTTGTTTGATGATACAAGTGGTGAATTACTTGAAGGTGATCCTTCTGAAACTTGGAAAGGATTTAAATCTGAGACTACATCAGAAGCTACAGATGCAAAAGATACATTAAAAGATTTAGAAGCACATAATGTTGGTGGTAGATATGGTATTGATCCACAATATGCGCAAGCAAATGGAACTTTCTTTATTGATAATGTTAGAGGTAAAATACATTTTAGTTCCAATTTAAGTAATAAAATAATAGTATTAAGATACATAAGTGATACATTAGGTACGGATGGAGAAATGCAAATACATAAATTTGCAGAAGAAGCTTTATACAAATGGATTATATATGGTTTAGTATCTACAAGATCTAATGTTCCAGAGTATATTGTTAATAGATATAGAAAAGAAAGATTTGCAGCAACAAGAAAAGCTAAATTAAGATTATCAAATCTTAAAGCTGAAGAGCTTGCACAGGTTATGCGTGGTAAATCTAAGTGGATTAAATAAAGTTTAAAAATATGCCAGAAATAAAAAATAACTTTACATCAGGTCGAATGAATAAAGATCTTGATGAAAGATTACTTCCTAAAGGTGAATATAGAGATGCGTTAAACATTGATATAGCCACGTCTGAAACAGGTAATGTAGGTACTGCTCAAAATGTTTTGGGTACAGAAAGAATATCTACATTAGGTATTACTGGCCAAAAATGTATTGGTTCAATCGCTGATACAAAAAATGATAAAATTTATTGGTTTATTGCAGGTACATCAGTTGATGCTATTGTAGAGTATAGTACTATAACAAAACAAATCAAACCAGTTTTAGTTGATGTAAAATCTACATCAGGTGGTATTTTAAATTTTCAAACAGAAGCATTAAATAGAAAAAATGATAATCTTATTACTGGTGTTAATTTAATAGTTGATGAAGATAAGGATAATAATGCTACAACATTTTTATTATGGACAGATAATAAAAACGAACCTAAAAAAATTAATATAGAACGTTGTAAATCTGGTTGTGCAACTGGTGGTAGCGCATATTCTACAATGACAAAATTATTTATTAATGGTGTGGATAAGGGTAATATATTAGAAGAGCATATTACTACAATAAAAAAATCACCACTTAATGCTCCTGATATAGCGTTATATAAAACATCAGATGCTAGTAGAGATCAAACAAGATCTGCAACAGCAACATACACATCAAAAGAAGGTGAATTAACAACAACTAAAACAATTTCTACTTCAGAGAGTGTAATTGTACCTAGACCAAAAGGTTATCAAATACGTGGCGCTAATGGTATTACATTTACTGCAAATTCAAAACCTATATTTAAAGAAGGAGATAAAGTTCAATTAACAGCATCAACCACAGATACTGGTTTACAAGAAACATATACAGCGGTATTACAAATAGTTTCCACGACAAATACTGGTAGTGGAACTACACTTGGTGAAACTGCTACCTCAAAAAACTATTGGTGTGATGTTATTTCTATTTCAAGTAACTTAACATTACATTCATTGACATGGAAAGTTGAGTTAATACAAGGAGATCCTATATACGAATTAAAATTCCCGAGATTTGGATATAGATGGAAATATGCGGACGGTGAATATTCTTGTTTTTCACCATTTTCTAAAGTTGCATTTTTACCAGATCAAGATAATGGGTTTCAATATAATCCAGTGGAAGCGCATAACTTGTCTATGGTAAATACAGCAAGAACTGTTACTGTTGGTGGAGGAACAACAATACCATTCGATGTTAGACCAAAAGATGTTATTGAGGTAGATGTACTATATAAAGAATCAAATTCTACAAACGTATATACTGTCACCACTTTAAAAACAAAAGAAGATATGGATTCTGTTGAAAGTGGTGGCGATGGATATTCAATAACATCAGAGCAGGTACACGCGTTGGTTCCTAGTAATCAATTATTAAGGCCTTGGGATAATGTACCAAGAATGGCTAAAGCACAAGAGATTACAAAAAATAGAGTTATTTATGGTAATTATTTACAAAATTATAATGTACCAGAAGAACCATCATTTGTAATAACTGTTGGTCAAACTGAAATAGAGGACAACACAGCTACACAATCATTAAAATCAATTAGAAATTATCAAGTTGGTGTTGTGTTTTTAGATAAATTTGGTAGACAAACACCTGTACTTTCAAATGATTCTGGTGCTATCAAATTAGATCAAGGTTATGCTGAAACAGCAAATAAATTAAATGTAAAAATAAAAAATAAAAAACAAGGAAATTTAGTAAAACCAGAGTGGGCAACGCACTATAGATATTTTATTAAAGAACCATCACTTGAGTATTATAATCTAGCAATGGACAGATTTTATACACAAGAAGGTGATCACATTTGGTTATCATTTCCATCTGCAGAAAGAAATAAAGTTGATGAAGAAACGTATTTAATTTTAAAAAAGAAGCATGATGTAGATGAAGCACCTGAAATAACAAAGGGTAAAGCTTTAAAATATAAAATACTTGATCTTAAAAATGAAGCACCTAAATCAATACGTAAAAGAAAAAATTTAGTTACCACGTTAACAACTCAATTTGGTAAAACAGAAGCTGATACAGGTAATGGATTTCCAGAAGAACTTGGCTTATATATTAATATACCTTATGCTACAATTAAAGATACGCCTGTAGAAAGTTTTTTGGATGAAAATCCTAATGAATTATATATAAGAATAGCTAAAACTGGCGGGGAAACAGAAAGGTATCAATTAACTAGTATTGAACCTATTGGTACACCAGCTATAGGATCATCAATATCTGGAACTACCACACCTACTGGTTATTGGAAATTCAATTTAAAAGTTCCACTAGGAAGTGATGTAAACATGTTAAAAACTAGTGCTGGCGCTGAAGTTGGTGGGTTATCTGCTAAATTTTATAAAGAAGAAACTGAAGATTTAGAAGAGTTTGATGGAAGATTTTTTGTTAAAATTAAAAGAGATAATGATTTAGATCAAAGTTTATTATCTTTTGTTCAAAATCCAACTTATGGTGTTGAACACACGTGTAGATTATTTTATATTAACTACTTACCACATGGTACCAGTGAAAATGATGCTAGACGACAGGGTAGATATGCTTACGCAAACACCTCAAGAGATATGTTTAAAAACGTGGGTGCTGGTAATGCTGCGTTGTGTATTGATCACGCGGTAATTTATAAGGATGAAAATGCGAATTTATCTGCTGGACTAGCAAAGTGGACTGGCGGTGATTTAAAATGGGATGGTGGTAATAAAAATGTATTTCCATCTACATCTAGTGCTGATTGGTTTGGTAATTTAACTGTTGAGAAGAATGGTATTGATGGAAAAAGAATGATTCCATTAAGATGGTTAGGTGGAAATGATAGTAGATTTGCAAGTACACAAATAGAAAGAGAGGCTTTTAAAAGTGATGATGAGTATAATACATATTTAAAATTACAACAAACTGGAACAAAATTTAGATTTGAAGGAGATCCAAATGAGAGTGTTCATGAGATTGTTTCTCAAAATGGCGCAGATGGTTTTCCTAAAACAGGTTATAATTACTTAAAAAATAATGGTAATCTTTCTGATAATTATAAAAAGTTTGATTCCAATCACGCTTTACAAATGCTATTAACATTAAAAACAACTATAGATGGTGTTGAGCAAAATAACATTGGTTGGTCACCTTTATCTCCAAACTCTGACGGGTCAGCACCAATAGATCAATACGGCACAAATAACTATAGGAATACTATGGGGTGGAAAATTGACAATAGTGGAGGTGCTTCTATGAATATTGAAATACTAAAAGAAATTTTTAACGAATTAACTTATTCTAGTAAAAGTCCTGCGATATGGGAAACTGAACCAAAAGAATCTCCAGATTTAGAAATTTATTATGAAGCTGGTAAAACATATCCTATAGCAGACTTAGGTGATGCTAACGGTGATGATGTAGAATACATGAACTGTTGGTCATTTGGTAATGGAGCTGAATCAAATAGAATACGTGATGATTATAACGCTATATTTGTTGATAAAGGTCCTAAGGTTTCATCCACAATGGCTGAACAATATGGGGAAGAGAGAAGAGCTAGCGGTATGATTTATTCTGGCATATATAATTCTTCTTCTGGTGTTAACAGATTAAACCAATTTATACAAGCAGAAAAAATAACTAAAGATGTTAACCCGGAATATGGTAGCATACAAAAACTACACACAAGAGATTCTGATGTTCTAGTATTATGTGAAGATAAATGTTTGAGGATTTATGCTAATAAAGATGCTTTATATAATGCTGACGGTAGTACAAATTTATTAGCAAGTAATAAAGTGTTAGGAGTTAGTGATCCTTTTGTTGGGGATTATGGTATATCTGAAAATCCTGAATCATTTGCTAGTCATGGTTTTAGAGCATATTTTACTGATAAACGCCGAGGAGCTGTTTTAAGGTTATCTAGAGATGGTTTAACTAACATTGCATATAAAGGCATGCGAGATTGGTTTTCTGACAATCTAAGGCAGCCTAAGACAATTCTGGGGAGTTATGATGATAAGAAAGATAATTACAACTTAACATTAATAGGTTCATCAAATAATACAATTAGTTATACTGAACTAGCAGGTGGTTGGACAAGTTTTAAGTCATTTATACCACAAAGTGCGTTAACATTAAATAATACGTATTATAGTTTTTATAACGGTGATCTTTGGGAACATAATAAAAATAGCCTTAGAAATAAATTTTATGGTACTAGTTATGATTCAACAATTAAATTAATATTTAATGATTCCCCATCTACAATTAAGAATTTTAAAACACTAAACTATGAAGGTACTACATCAAGATTATACAAGACTACTCAAAGGGGCTATTCAGCTGGAGCAGATACGACACTTGAAAAAGAAGGGTGGTATTGTAACTCTTTCACAACTGGTGAACAAGATGGTGATGTACCTTATTTCATAAATAAAGAAGGAAAATGGTTTGCTAATTTACATGGATCAGGAATTACAACTACAGATCTAGAATCAAAACAAGCAGCAAAAGAATTCAAAGTACAAGGTATAGGAGAATTAAGTTCATCATCTGGTCCATCAAGAGCAGGTTATCATGTTAAAATAAGCGTTGAAATGGATTCCTCAGATGACACCTCTGATAATCTTTTTGCAATACCTACATCATTTACAATTGATGGTACAACATATGATAATACTGTAGGTAGTGGTTATCATGTAGCTGGTGGTGCAACTGTAAGTAAGAATGTAATTTTTACATTTGAACCTGATAACGCAAACACTGCTGATGCTTCTGTTATGAAGGCAGCAGATTTTGCTTTTGTTAGTGAAAGTAGTTCCACAGTAACAAACGCTGTGACAGATGCTAGTGTTGCTTTTGCAGATACAACAAGTGCTTACGCTGATGATAATAAAGTTACTATGACAGTACCAATATCATTCACGATGCCAACTAATGACCAAACAATTGTTGTTAAAATAACAGGTAAAGCAAAGCATATATATACTGTTTCTGGTAAATGGTATTCTGTTGTTAAAAACACTTCAGTGCCTACAACTTCTAACTTAAGTGGTACTGCATATTCTGCTTCAGGTATGGAAGGTGAAACGGTTACAATTGATTTAGATCCTAGCGATGGTGGTGTTACAACAACGACATTTACAGCTGCTACAGATCATATATTTAAAGAAGATTCACATCCTAGTATTGATTTAACACGAACATTATATCTTGGTAGTAATTATAGGGTAACAGAAACACCTGCGTTGGGATCAACTGGTGATATATCTACTAAATCATTTGCATTAACATATAAAATACCTAATAGAAGTGTTGAGAATGACATAATAAATTTTGTTGCTGAAGCTGAAAATAACGAAGTAGCATCAAGTACAAATATAACACATTGGAGTGTTGATCTTCAATCATACGAAGAATTTGAAACAACAATAACAACTAGTGCAACTAGTGCGACACAAACACTTGCTAGTACCACTAATCTCAATGCGGGTATGGCTGTAACTGGAAATGGTGTTCCACCAAATTCACTAGTTCTGATTGATCGTATTACAAGTAGTACGGTGGTGGTTTTATCTGAATCAATAAGTACAACAGCTGGTGATACATACACATTTTCTAAGCCAAATATAATATCTAAAGAAGGTGAAGATGATATATCGTTAAAAGTGTATGGAGAAGCTGGTGCTAAATTTAGGTTATATCTTACAAAAGATTCTGATAGTAGTAGTTTATTAAAGGATAGTGATGGAATAACAGTAAGTAGTATAGAAGGTGAGATACCCGCCGCTGGAAGTACAAATGCATATTATGAAACTTTACTAGATTTTCCAAAAATAGTAGATAAAGATGTGAGTGAAGAGTCAACACTAAAGGTACCATACACATTGAAATTAGAAGAGATACCCGGAACTAGTACTTTTATCTCTCCGTTAAAGTCTCCAGAGCAAATGAAATTTGTACAATATCAGGATTCTGCAATTGTATTTACTACAAATGAAGCTATGACCGCTTCAATGGCAATGTCACATAGTCCTCTTCCTGCAGATTCATATTATGATCCATGGGCTGGATATTTAAAAAGATCATTACTAGAGCCGACTGTTCCTGATGAAGTAACAATAAGTTCTGTTTTAACCTCAGAATCATCTGGTAAGGATTTTAGGTTTTTAGATGATTTAGATACTGATGGAGATGGGATTAGTGAAAATATACCTCTTACTGTTATTTCGGGTGATGTAAGAGAAATTGACGGTGAAAGAATTATAACAACAGATGGTGGTATTGTTTCTTTTAATAACCTATCAGTTGAACTTAATAACACACCTGCTATTGCAACAGCAACGTTAACAGGTTCGATGAGTATTCATAAATATGGTACAAAAGATGATTATTTAGAGCTTAACTGGCATGATCTTGTTGGTTGGGAATTAGGAGTTGGTGATTCAGTAGCAACATCCGCTGTTAATGATGGTGTTTATGAAATACCAATAACATTACCAACAGGAGCTGGAGAGTTTGAAGTTTCTGTTAACGCTGCAGGAAGACCAGATAGATTTCAGATATTATTTGATTCTACAAATAAAACATCTAATAATATAAATGACATGTCTGTTGTTGCTGATTCGTTTTATATTGGTGATCATTTAAGAACAGCAGGTACATCTGATGGTCAGAGAGGACATTATAGAACCAATGCTATTGGAACATTTACTATGAATAAATTTATGTATGTTGGAGAAGGTGGTAATGCCACTAAAGATTCAGATGGTTCATCAATGCCAGAGTGGGATACAAACGGAACAACATCAGTAACAATTTCAGATGCTGTTATTGCAGGTCCAGCTAGTAATTCACCTGATACAACTAACGCAGCTTGGAGAGATGCTTGTGATCCTGACGGGGATGGTGAAGGTGTTAACCACGATGGTCAAGTTGGTTTAACATCTTATTACTACGCTAATGCTTCCGCGTTCACATCAGGTACAAAAACATATCATGACCCTACTGATTCTAGTGCATACTTATTTGAAGATGATGGTAATGCTACATTAGTATATAATAAACCAGAATCAACCTCAACTAGAGCATATATAAGAATTAGTGCAAAAAGTGCTGCTGGAACTACTGGTTGGGATATATATGGAACTAGATTTACAGCTACATAAAATTAAGATATTATGGCAAAGATAACATTAACACTAAATTTCGCATATCCAATAAATGTATCACTGCAACCTAAACCTACTAATGTTACTAGTGATAGTGCACACGTAGACGCAGGTGCTTGGGATATTATATACTTTAAAAATTCATCTGGTACTATTATAAGATTAGGTGATTGTTTAACAATAAGTAGTGATAGAAAAACTATTACAGTATATGCAGATGATACAACTGAACAACCAGCAAATGGTAATTTTATCTTTTTTGGTAAAAATGAAGGTGTTGGTATGGCGGGTGTAACAGGTTATTATTTTGAAGTAGAAATGAAAAATGAAACAACAGATGAAGCAGAATTATTTGCCGTAAGCTCTGAACTATTTGAAAGTAGTAAATAAATAAAAAAAAGTGTAATTATAATATGTATAAAACTAAAAATTAAAAAATCATGACACAACAAACGATTCCTTTGCCTACAAGCTTACCGCCGGTAACGTCGCTTTTACCAAGTCAAGCAAATCCAATGCCTTATAGGCAAATGTTGCCAACTGTACCATACTCAGCTGCCCCATCTAATTCGCAAACTCCTCCTCCTAATTCTCCCACTGGAGCAGAATCTGCAGCAGCAGGATTAATGGGTGGTGGTGTAGGAGATATTGGCGCTGGAATAGCAGGTATTGCTATGGGTATAATGGGTGGTAGACAAAGAAGAGCAGAACAAAGAGCAGCTAATCTTGAACATTCTAGAACAAAGCAAAAGTACGCTCAACTTGACACAAGTAATCCTTATGCTCAATTAGAAAATCCTTATGAAGATCTTACAGTCAATAAACAAATGGCTGAGTTTCAAGCACAACAAGAACAGCAAGGTTTAGCTAATACTATGCAAGCATTACAAGGTGCGGCTGGTGGATCCGGTATTGCATCACTAGCACAAGCTATGGCAAATCAACAATCAAGAAATTTACAAAGAGCTTCAGCTGATATAGGTCAACAAGAAAGACAAAATATGATGACACAAGCGCAATTCACGGCAAGAAGAGATGAACAAGGTGTTATGGCTGAAAGACAAATGAAAAGAGAACAAGCTGAGACCATGTATGGAATGGCACAGCAAAGAAAAGCAGCAGCTGATGAAGCAAGAAGAGCCGCAACAGAAGGATTAATTGGTGGAATAGGACAAACAGCGGCAGGTATAGCTAAAACAGCTATAGGCGCTGGATTTTAAAAATTTAAATAAATAACAATGGCAAACAGTATATTAGTAAGGGGTGCTCGTGACGTTGGTAGAGCAAAAATAACAGATCCATATAAATTTTCTGCGTGGATTAGAAGTATGTTCTATGGTTTAGACAAACTAGAGGATAGAACATATAACATGAAAATGTCACAAATTGCAGCAGCCTCAAAACTACGTAGTGATCAAATGAAACAAATGGAAAATCTTGACAAGCTCAATAGAGCTGATATGAAAAGGTATCATGAAGCATATAATGCGGTTGGTGTTTTGCCTACACACTTACAAGATGTTAATGATCAAATTGGTGATATGTATAATAGCTTCCGTCAAGCAACAGATGTAAAATCAAGATCTAATCCTTTATCACCAGATTTTTCTGTGGCAACTAATATACAAGATGGCGTTCTTAAAACATTTACAGAGTGGAAAGGTTTGTTTAATGACTACCAAGGTTTAGCTGATCAATTAAGAGAAGCAATGAATCCAGATAATGATGATTTATCAAGAGCTCACGATTGGGATAGAGCTTTGTTTTATAATATGATTTTACCAGACAACCATAGAATTCGATTTGTACAAAACGATGCTGGTAAAGAAGATATTGCTTTTATTTTTGATAACCCATATGATGAAGAAATAGCAAGTGTTTCAAAATACCGTGTTACAGATCCAGATACTAATGAAGAAGTTTATGGTATACTTTTAAGTGATTTTATTGCTGACCACGGTGGATTTTTCTTAAAGAATAAAGGTAGAGATGCTGATATAGAAGCTGATTGGGAAAAAATGGAAAAGGATGTAGATGATGGTGAGGGTTATATGTATTTTACACCTAAAGATGGTATAAAACAAAAAGTTAATAGAGATGAGTTTATTTCAATGTATCCTTGGAGAAATACCTTTACTAAAGAAAAAACCATTACAACTGCTGATGGTACAACAATGACAGTTAATAGAAACCGAAAAACAAACCTACAAGCAATGGCGTTTGATTATGATCCTGATGGATCAGCATATGGTCAAACAACATTTGCAGAATCATCTGAGGCTATGTTAATACAAAATTATTATATAGAGTGGTTAGCAGAGCGAGATGATTTATCTAAAGATCAAGTACTAGCTATGATGAATAGTGGAGATCAAAATTTTATGGGTAAACCATTCTGGATATTAGATGATGATTTTGCTTTTGGTGATATTGATATTCCTAGTATTTACGGAGAAAACTATTCTGGAAATAATCTATTAGAACACGCGATGCATATTCATTATGGTGGAGGTGCGTATGATGCGTTGGAAAGACGAGCTGACGACTACCTAAATGAACAAGCTGCAACAGCAAGAAAAGAGGCAGCGGAAAACGCAAAGAAGAATATTACTGGTGGAAAAGGAAAAGATAAAGAAGAGATATTCGTACCAACAGAAAGTCTTGATATTATGGGTGCGGCATTTAGTAACTTTGATGATTATTCTATGGGATATAATATGGATGCTGATCATGAAAATAGAACAGCTTTATTACAACAATTAGAAAGAGATGTAACATATCAAGATACAAAAAGACCTATGCAGATTCATCCAAAAACAAAAGATGGTCAAAGGGTTCATTATGAGTATGATATTTGGATTAGTTTATATGATAGACAATCAGGTAATTATGTTCCTAGAAAATTACCATCATCATATTCATTTGATGTTAGAAAACCTAGTACAACTAAAAAGTTATGGGAATTATTATTTAATGGTAAGAAAAATATTGATACATTCCCAGATGAGGTAAAAGAATTTATTAATCAAGGTGATTATGATTTTACACCACTCAGAAGTTCAGACGTCCCAAATCTTAATTAAATATTATGGCTACAAGATTATCAACACTACCGGATTATGAGAGTATATATAATCCACAAGACGTAATTCCAAATAATGTTAACCAGTATGGTAATATAAAGTTATCTGATCGTAATGCTAGAAAGAAGTGGAAGGTTTTTAAAGACGAAGGCTTTAGCTACGTGACTGAAGATGAGATTGATATTATAACTTTAGAAGGAGCAGGCCCTAGATATAAAAACCGTGAAGAGCGTGTAAAAAATTATATTAAAACTTATAATGGTGAAGAGGTAACTGTATATGAGATTACAGATCCAAAAACAGGTGATAAAAGAGATGTTGAGGTTGGAGAGTTAATAGATTTAGAAGAGCACGAAGATAACTTTAGTATGATGGCAAAGTTATTAGAAGATTATGATAATGCTCACGATGATATTCCATTAACCAAAAAACAAAGGGAACATAATGAATTAATAGGATTACCAACAGAACATCGCTATGGTGATGATGCGCGTGAAGGAAAAAAACACTTTAAAAAAAGAGGAGCGTATTCAAGTGATGAAATTCTAGCCATGAAAACTGGCTTTTATTATCACATAAAAGAACGTGAAGGTTCTAAAATATCACAAGAAGCAATATTTAATTCTATTACAAGCTTAGATGGTTTTAAAGTAGCATCAAATGATATAATGAAAGAGCATTATAAACGTCTAAAAAAAGTCAACTGGGATTCAGAAGAAGCTAAAGAACTAGATGCTTTGTTTACAAATAGAATGAATGAATTATTTGAGTTTTATCTTAAAAATTCAGGGCAGGATCTTTTGTGGAAAAATCAAGCATTAGTTGAGGATATTGATGAATTTTTCTCAGATATGATAGTTGAAGCTACAACAAGAGAAAATAGAGCAGCAGAATCATTACTTGGGATACCACTACATAACTCTGATTTATTGACCGGTATATGGGAATTTACCAAAATGTTTAAAATGGGACATAATGGTATGAAGATAATGAGTATTGGTAATGAAATTAAACTTAAAAGAGAGGCGATAGAAAAAATACGACATAAAATATTCACTGGTGAAGAATTAACAAGACTTGATGTGTTAGGAGAAGATTTTCTTTTTAAAAATCGCTCTCTTGATATAGATGAAAATCTAAAACAAAGACAACAGGAATTAGTAGATTTAGAATTAGAAATGCTTGAAATAATGCTTAGCAACGAGAGCGTTCAACAACAACTTGAAAAAATAGGAGAGACAAACGTATTTAATGAAGATGGTGAGTTTGATATTACTTGGGATAAAGCTCAAACTATAATAGGTAAACAAGGCGGCCAAATGTTAGGATTAATATTTACATTAGGTTATTCATCAATGGCACAACATACATCTGAAATTTACATGAACACGTTGAAAGAGCAAGCTGTAGCAGATAAATATCATAGTGGAAATGTAAACAAAATAACTAACAAGTCAAGAAAAGCTTTCTTTAACCTTGAGATTAAAGAACAAAATGAATACATGTTAAATGTTATAGAATCTGGTAGAGGCGCTGAGGGTAAGGCATTATTTTCTGGAGGTATTGCAACTGCTTTAGATGCTCTTATAACTAGAAAAATAACAAAATCAGCAATGAAAAGCCTTAATAATCTTTTTCAAATTGCAACAAAAGATAGTATTACGAATAATCTTAAGCGAGTTATTGCAACCGGTGGTGAAGTTGGACAGTTAATAGGTTGGGAAGTTGGTACTGAGTGGGCTCAGGATTTAACTTTAAAATTTGGACAACAAAGTTCTTTAGGTCAAACAATGTGGCCACAATATAGTTGGTTTAATGATAAGTCGTGGATAGCTACAGCAGCTGAAGTAATAATAGCAACTCCTTTTCTTTGGGGAGCTGGTAGAGTAGGAAGTACAGTAGTAAATAACACTTGGAGACAAATAAGAAAACTTAGAAATAAAGAAGATATTGAACACGCTTTTAGTATCCAACGACAGCGAATGGATAAAGATTTAGAAAATGGTAAAATTTCTAATCAAGAATATCTACAACAACTAGATAATATCGAGGTAATGCGAATGATAGTTGAAGCAAGTCCAAAACTAAAACACTCTGAGTTTGCTAAAGTTCTTTTAGAAACTGGATCAAATGATCAAATCACTGAAATGCATGAAAGTGTTTTACAATTAGTTAAAGATTTTAAATCAAGTGCAGATATTTTAGATGAATTTGAAAAACTTAAAGAAGATTATAAATTCCTTGATATAAAACAAGGTTATCTTGATCTTAATGATAAACCCGCGACTGGTGAGTTTTGGGAAAACTTTAATAAGCTACCTGAATCAGTACGGTCTCGAATCCAAGAGTTATCTAAGAAAAAAGAAGCTTTAAAAAAGTCTACAGAAGAAGCGAATAGTTCTTTTATAAAATTAATGATGAAAGCGGCGTTTAATAAAACAGCACAAGAACAGGTACAAGCTTTAAATGATGAAAATTTAGATACACCTAGTTATTTATTTGAAGATAAAAAAGCTTTTGAAAAGCATGTAAAAAATGACGCGATTAGTAGATTAGTTGAGGCTGGTATGACGAAAAGTGGTGCTACTAAAATCATTAATGAAAATATTAAAAATGGATATATTTATAAAAATCCAAAACCAGGATCATATGAATCTAATATTAACGTAGCATATGAGGGTTTATTTCAGGTTGGTAATGTAGAAGCTACAACACCTAACGCTTTATATGTAATTAAAGGTAATGCTTATGATCGTATTGATAAAGGAGATGTCTTTGCGTTTAATGGTCTAAGTCATGGTGCGTTGCACGTTAGTATGCGTAGAGCTAGTTTAAAAGAGCTTAGAGAGTTTAAAAAAGACTTAGAAAATAAATTAAAAGAAGCTGCAAAAAATGATCCAGATGGTATTATAGCTCAAATATTACAGATAGCTCTTTTAAGCGAACAAAGATACTTTGGTAAGGGAGCACGAAGAAAAATAAATAGAAATTCAAGAAAAGGAATAGAAGAATATATAACTAACTTAGGTGATGCTGCGGCTTATGTAAATTTAAAAAGAATGAATTTTCAAACAACATCATCACTTGACAAAGTAGCTGATGGAGTAAAAAAATGGTTTGGGCTTTATAGACCTAGAACAAAATCAATAAATACAATGGATGGTAGTAATTTTATTGATTTTCTTATAGCAGGATCACATATTAATAAACCATTACCAAAATTAGAGTTTTTAGATATGCCTTTGTTGGATAAAAAACAACTTGAAAAGTTATCTGAAGATGAAACTGCTTTTTCTGAAGCGTTTGAAAAGGACTACGAAGCAAAAATAAATGAAGCGTATACACCTGATTTACAAAACTTAGAAAAAATTAATGAGTTATTTTCTGAGATAATACAAAAAGAAGCATATAGAACTAGAGCAAGTGGTATTCGTTGGGTTGATTTACCAGGTTTTGACATGCAAGAATTTGTTAAAGAAACACTGTATGGTGTAAACGAGGAGACCGGTAAAATGCGAGGTATTAGTCAATTTATATGGGGTGATAAAGCATTTGATCCAAATGTTAATGATAATTTCTTTTCATATATAAGACGTAATTTAACGAATAGAGCAATGGATGCTTTAAAAAGTGGTAAGGTAACAACAAAAGTATATTTAGGTGAGTTAACACCAAAAGAACCACAGCTACTTCCTGTTGAACCTGAAGGATTTGATTTTATAGAAAAGAAAACACCACCATTTAGAACTTTAATCACTGATGAAGATGCTGAGTTAATTAAAGATGAGGTAAAAAATAAAGCAAAATTAATACCAGATTTTAAAGGATTTTATACTAAAATGAAAAATCTTTATAGTTCCTACTTAAATCCAATTGTTGAAAACTTACAATACACAGAAGAACAATACAACACATATATTAATTCTGATAAATTTAAATCTAAAGTTAATCAAATTAACGAGAAAAGAAAAAAGAAATTAACTCAAAAACAAATTAATGGTTTAGCGAGAATTGATTTAAGAGAGAAATGGCTTAGAGATAAATTCTCAACAATATTTCCTAACTTACCACAAAAAGTATTAAACAAAAACTTTCAAGATCTTAAACAACCTAAGCTAGATGAGAACGGAAAACATATACGTATAGGTAATGATTGGCAGTTTGAAGCAAAAGATATTACCGCAGATGACTGGGTAAATTATTTTTTAGGAGAATATGAAGGAAAAGCTTCCGCAATAGTAGATGAATCAGGTTACAAAAAAACAAATACAACTGGTGATACAAGGTGGGATAAATTAATGAAAGAAATAGAAGTACAGTTAAGATTTGAGGGATTGGCTTCTTTATTAAATGATCCTGATGTTGTAAACAAAATTCAAACAACCCGTGATTTAGAAGAATATGAGAAGTTAAAAAATGAAGAATTAATTGGTAGAATAGCTACATCAATAGATAAAGACACTGATGTTGTATTTATGGAAAAGTTTGGTGGAGTTCGTGGTCCAATACCAATGGATCTCACCGGTGATATGTTTGCTAAACAAGCTTTAGCATTAACTGACTATCTTAGTAAAACTAAAGGTCTTGAAAGTGCTAAGTTTCAACGTGAATCATTAAAGTATCATCCTTTTGTTGTTGATATGGTAATATATGCTAACACTGAATTCTCTGAGTTTGATGGTAATATCAATAGAAACTATGGTAAACTTGTAGAAAGAAACAAATACATTGACGCTCAACCTACAAAATCATTGCGTAAAAACAAGGAGGCATTAAAAAATGTACAGAAAGCAAGTGTAAAGGTAATTGATAGATTGTTAGAAAGATATGGTTATGGTATAATTGATGCTTATGAAGGAACCACTCCTGAAACAAAAATAATTAAATTCCTAGAAACGTTCGGGTATATAAATAGAGCATTAAACCCAGGCTCTAAAGACAACCCTGGACCGTTTAGAAAAGATAGAGATAAATTAATAGAGAAAATAAAAAAAGTAAAATATAAAGATGGTGTGGATCTTACTGGCATAAGATTAATGAACACTAGATTTAAATTATATAAAGATGTTCAAAAAATATTAAAATTAACAAGTAAAGCTGAAAAATTAGCTAAGTTAAAAGAATTAGCGCCTGAAATAGAAGAGGCAAATAGAGTTAATATTGAAGTTGCAAAGGTTCTTACAACAGATTTAATTGATTTACTTAGGGAGAACGAAATTACTAAAGTACAGTTTTTAGATTTATTACAAGTTCAAAGTAATGCGGTTGGTGGCATAAAGGGATTATCTGCGTTAGATTTTATAGAAATAAGAGAAGGTTCGCAAGCTGTAAACGAAGAAAATTCAAGATACGAAGATATAAAAAATAAATATATACCACAGGTAAATAAAGAAATAGATGATATACTTGCTGGACGTAATGAAAAAATTAAAGAGCTTACAATTGTAAAAAACAAGAAACGCGTTAAAGTTTCAAGAGAAGAATACTTTAATTATAGAATTAAAAAATTCATTAACGCTGATATAAAAAACTACGGTGAGCACATGGGCGCAAATTCTCTCACAATGGCTGGTATTGCTGAGATTGCTTTTAGATCATTAAAAGATCCCAATATGGACGTTCAAACAGAATTAGAAAAAGTATTTTTAGTTCATACGCAATTATTAACAAGTGGTGAAATTGCTGATATATTAGATACTAATCCAGAAACTGGCTTTAAAACACTTAAGATAAACCCTGATAATATATATAGGGCGGTAAAATTACTATCAAAAGAACAACAAGAAAATATTTATGGTTATGATGGTAGGCCAATGAGTGAAGTTATAATTGATTTTCAAAAAAGATATTTAGAGTTAGAACAAAAATCAAAAAGAAATAGAGCATTAAATAAAATTACTCGTGAAAAGAATTTCTATAAATCTGTACTAACAGGTAATGAAACCGTTGAAGAACAGATTAAAATATTTAGAATGATAGATAAAGCGGTAAACATAGCAAATGATCCTAAAGCAGAGAGAAAGGGAATATCAATGTTTGATCTTGATTTTACATTATTAAATACCACGGAAAAAATTAAGGTTATAATGCCTGATGGCACTGAGAATAAAATAAATGGCGCTGACTTTGCAGAACAAGCAGCTGAATTAATTGCAAAGGGTGCTACATTTGATTTTACCGAATTTAATAATGTTATTAATGCGGAAAAAGGACCATTCTTTGATATGGCTAAAGCAAGAGGTGGTCAAAAGGGATGGAACGATATATTTATTGTAACAGCAAGATCTCACGAAGCTAAAAATAATATATATAATTTCATGAGGGGTATGGGATTTGATATAAAATTAGATAATATTATTACATTACAAAATGGAACCCCACAAGCAAAAGCACAATGGTTACTTAGTAAAGCAGCAGAAGGATACAATGATTTTGGTGTATACGATGATCATAGTGGTGTAATTGATGCGGCAAATAATTTGATAGACTGGTTGGATATTGATTCAGAAATACAGCAAGCTGGAACCAACTTTAGTGAACAAATGAATGAAGATTTTAGAAAAATATTATTCGAATCTAAAGGTATAAACGTATTTGACAATATATCAGGTGCACAAGCAGAAGCAAGAGGTGTAGTTGCTGATGAATTTAGTCTTATGCCTCCATCAGCTGATGATTTCTTAGGATTATTATATCAATTTATGGGTAAAGGAGAACAAGGAGATGCTCACAAAGAATGGTTAGTAAAAACATTAATAAGACCATATAGTAAAGCTATGAGAAATGTTGATACCGCTAAACAAACTTTAGTTGATAGTTACAGAACATTAAAAAAGGAACATAAAGATGTAATAAAAATATTAAAAAAAGATACTGGATATGGCGGTTTTACCTATGAATCAGCATTGAGAGTGTTCTTGTGGGATCAAAATGGTATGGAGATTCCTGGTATATCTAAGAGAGATTTGAGAAATTTAAATGGCATTGTAACATCAGATCCAAATTTAGTTGACTTTGCAAATAAATTAGGTAAAATAACAAAATTAGATGCTGGTTATGTTCAACCAACTGAATGGTGGGTTACAGGTACTATAGCACAAGATTTTAGAAATATAGGTGATGAATATAGAAAAATGTTTTTAACAGATTGGGTTAGAAATAAAGATTTAGTTTTCGATGCACAAACATTACGAGTTATACAAGCTAATTACGGCACTAATTTTAAAGATGCTTTAACGGATGCTTTGTATAGAATGGAAAATGGACGTATGAGCCCAGATAGTGGTCATAAATTTGTAAGTAATTTTAATCAATTTATTAACGGTTCCATTGGAACAACGATGTTTTTAAATACAAGATCAGCTGTTTTACAAACAATATCAGCTATAAACTATGTTAACTGGAGCGATAATAATCCTATAAAAGCTGGTGCAGCATTTGCAAACCAACCACAGTTTTGGAAAGATTTTGTTTATATCTTTCAATCTGACATGTTAAAACAAAGAAGAAGCAATTTGGCTTTTGAAGTAACAGCAAACGAATTAGCAACAGCGGTACAAAAGAGCGGTGATAAAGCTAGAGCAGCGATACAGTATTTATTAAGAAAAGGATTTTTACCTACGCAAATGGCGGATAGTTTTGCTATAGCTTTTGGTGGTGCTAGTATGTACAGAAATAGAATAAACACATATACTAAACAAGGATTAAGTTTAAAAGAAGCTCAGAAAAAAGCTTGGTTAGATTTTCAGGAGATCACAGAAGCATCACAACAATCAGCAAGAGAGCATATGTTATCACCTGAACAAGCAAGTCCTTTAGGTAGGTTAATATTAGCTTTTGGTAATACACCAGCACAGTATAATAGATTAATGAAAAAGGCATATTTAGATTTAGTTAACAATAGAGGTGATCATAAAACTAATATATCTAAGATAATATATTATGGTACGGTTCAGAATTTTATGTTCTCTTCTATGCAAAATGCATTATTTGCTATGATATTTGATCCAGATGAGGGTGAGGGTGAAGATGATAAATATTTAAGCAAAAAGATTAATACCATTAATAGTATGAGTGATACTATATTAAGGGGGTTGGGTTTAAGAGGTGCTGCTATATCTACACTTAAAAATATGATAATAGAGTTTGGTGAGCAAAGTCAAAAAGATTGGAATTCAGATTACGCAGAGGTTATGGTTCAAGCTTTAAATATTTCTCCACCAGTTGGTATTAAAGCTAGACAAATATATGGTGCTACTCAAACATATAAATATAACAAGAAGGTAATTAGTGAAATGGGACCTGATATTGATAATCCAGCTTGGTTAGCTTTAGGTCAAATAACAGCGGGAACAACTAACATACCATTAGATAGGGTTATTAAGAAAGTAAATAATGTTAGAGCAGCTTTAGATGATAGAAATGAAGCTTGGCAAAGAATAGCAACTATGTTAGGTTGGAATACGTGGAACGTTGGTATACCAAATAGAAAGCGCGACGCTATTAAAAACAAGAAAAAACAAAAGAAAAGTAGTGCAGTAAGTGAATATGAACAACTACTAAAAGATTTAGGAATAAATGAATAAAAATCAAACAACCAAAGAGATATTAAAGCTTGTAGAATATCAAATAGAGCAAATATTTACAGAGGTGGAAAAAATTAAAGAAGATAACAGAGCTGCCCATGATGAGGTAAAAGACGACCTACGTTTTATCAAAAACAATCTCTTTGATCCAAAAGAGGGAATATGGACAGAAGTAAAAGAAAATTCAAATTTTAGAAAAGAAACTGTAAAGTGGAGAAACGCACTTGGTTTCGGTGTATTTAGTTTAATAGGAAAACATATTTGGGATTTAATAAAGGGAATTAATCAATGAAACAATTACTAACGCTATTATTTTTGATCATTAGTTTTAATGCTGATGCTCAATTTTTTAAGAAAATATTTAAATATTCAACGGTATATACATCGGGGAATATTTCCATGCCTTTAATAGAGGATAGAAAAGAATTTTATGTAACACAAGAAGGTGAAGTAAGAGACGTCACAAGAGAACCTAAGTTTGACTATCGTTATTCTGTTGGCTGGAGAAAACTTGCTAGATTCGATTATGAAAATAGACAAAATGCTTTTTATGATGGATCTGAAAAACAAGTTACTTTATCAGCTGGCGTAGGTAATGTAGATAACTGGGAATGGTTATTTAATTATGACTGGGCTAGACGTATGGGTCATGAATTTAATAATCAAAGATATTTCTTAAGGTATTTAGGCCCTTGGTATATAATTAAAGGAGAAGTAAGAGAAGAAGGTGCAATTAATTTTAATTATTCTGCCGCTGATGTAAGAGTTAGAGCTAAATTAGGAGAAAAATTAAATTTATCTATGGGTGTAATTTATAGAACATCTGATAAAGTTTTTGGTTTAAATCCAATAGAAGAATATTTAGCTCCAGATAGTGTAAACTGGTGGGATCTAGCACGTGATTATGAATATACTGATTATGGTTATTGGATATTTGGTGATGAAGAAAGAGAGTTTGATTGGTATTGGGAAGATGCTGATGGAAATAGAGTTGCTGAAACAGATGGTGAATTTAGAAGACATATTTATAAAAACCTAGTAAATGATTATAATAGAGAAATATTTTCTGAAATAGGTAGAATGGGTTATTTATCAGCTGTTATAGGATATGACTTTTACCACTACACTGATAACTTTTGGTTTCATAATTATTTAAGTGTAATGCCTTTTCACGGTCAAATATCAGGTAATAAAGATTTTGGATACGAACAATATTACCAACAAGATGGTGGTAAGAACTGGACAGATTATCAAGCTGGTTTAGTTATAGGATTAAAAATAAAAAGATGGTTTGGTTTATTTGCTGAAGGTGAATATTCTAAATTGTGGGATAAGAAAATTTACAACGCAAAAGTAGGATTTAACGTAAACTTTAGATAATGGCAAAAGATTTAACAAAAATAGGTGAGGAAACTGAAATTGGTTTAGATGTTGATGGTGACGGTAAACCTGATTTTAAGATTAATTTAAGAGCAATTGGTATGGTTATAGCTGCGATTGTAGCTGGAACTATGTTCTATTATCAAATAATGGAAGAAATACAATTAGCTAAAGAATTACCTAAAGTTGGTACAGGCACATATATAATTGATCAAGGTGATCCACAAGCATTAAATACATATCCACCAACAAGAGTTGAATTTAATATGAAAGATCAAATGAGTAGAATGACATTAGATCAACTTGTTAAAAAGGTAGAAGAGATGGAAGAAGATATACAAGAAATTAAAATTGAATTAGCAAAAAAGAGAGACAGATGAAAATAAAAAAGGGAATTGTATTTAAAACGTGTGCTGCTATTTTAGGCTTTATATTTATGATAGTAATGAGTGCAAAATCACAAGACTTTTTACATGTTGATGATTATGACAAGAAAACAAAACAAGGTATTGTATTAGTAGAATTTTGGGCTAGCTTTAATTCCGTAAATGAAGTTAACTTAAAAAAAATATATGATTGTAAAAAGTATAGAGTTGATATGTCACAAGATCCTAGCCTTATGACAAAACATAATGTTATGGCTGTACCAACAGTAGTGATATATCACAATGGGAAAGAAATAAAACGATTCTTACCAGGTTTAATGCTAAAGCTTGATGTTGATATAAAAGATATTCAAGCTGTTATTGATGAACTGGTAGGAGATAAATTTTAAATTATGGTAAATAAAAAAAAGAAAGGTAGAGATGGTAAAGCTTGTTGGAAAGGATACAGACTAGCTGGCACAAAAAAGAAAGGTGGAAGAACAGTAGATAACTGTGTTCCTATAGGTAGAAAAAGAAAAAAATGAGATCTAGGGGATTAGGTGATAGTATACATAAGTTTACTAAAAAAACAGGAATAAAAAAAGCTGTAGATATTGTATCTAAAGGTTTAAATATACCTTGTGGATGTGAAGCAAGAAGAGAATCGCTAAACAACCTAGTACCTTACAACAAACAATTTAAATTAAGAAAATAATGGCTATACGCAAAACAACTAAAGGAAAGAATCGAAACTTTAGATCAACTAAAGAAGGTGCAGGTATGACTAAAAAAGGAGTTGCAGCGTATAAAAGAAAAAACCCTGGTAGTAAATTAAAAACTGCTGTTACCGGTAAAGTAAAAAAAGGTAGCAAAGCCGCTAAAAGAAGAAAATCATTCTGCGCTAGATCAAAGGGTTGGACAGGTGAGAGAGGTAGAGCGGCTAGACGTAGATGGAAATGTTAAATAAATAATTATGTGCCCATTTTGCCCAGTATGTATTTGTAAAACAAAATAATAAACAATGATAAGCGAACATATAAGTTTTAAAGAGGGAACTTTTAGCGCTACCGCTACAAGATTAGGTTTACCTAATGTCCCTAGTAAAGAACACTTAGCAAATATGCAGGTGTTAGCTAAAAAAGTATTTGAACCATTAAGAGTTTATGTTGGTGGTCCAATAAAGATAAATTCATTTTATCGAGGACCAGAACTCAATAAGGCTATTGGAGGTTCGAAAAAATCACAACATTGCCACGGACAAGCAATGGATATAGATGACGTATTTGGCCATAGAACTAATTCACAGATGTACCATTGGATCAAAGAAAATCTAGATTTTGATCAAATGATTTGGGAGTTCGGAGATGATGAAAATCCTGATTGGGTACACGTAAGCTATGTTGATAAAGAAAGTAACAGAAACAGATGCCTAAAGGCTTCTAGGATAAACGGAAAAACTACCTATCAGGTAATATAATGTTTTTTGAATATCCCTATGAAACAGCAATATTTTTTATTGCCATAGCTTGGTATTTCTTTCTTATAATAAAAATTTACAACGATCAAAATAAATAATTAAATTAAATTTTATGATTATAGATACATTTATGTTCTATAATGAGCTTAACATGCTTGAGTTTAGATTAAAAGAACTCAATCATATTGTAGATAAATTTATATTAGTTGAAGCAACAAAAAGCTTTGCTAATAATGATAAGCCATTATACTTTAAAGATAATAAAAGTAGATTTAAAAAATATCTACACAAAATAGATCACGTTGTATTAGATGATATGCCGGATGGTAATCATTGGTCTAGAGAAATATATCAAAGAAATGCTACTGGTCACGCGTTAAAGTGTATAGCAAAAGATAAGGATATTGTTATTGCTAGCGATATTGATGAGATACCGGATAGTAATGAGCTAGTTAAATTTAAAGAACAAGGTTTACCTAATCCGATTATATCACCAGCTCAAGATACATATTACTTTAATATTAAAAATAAAGCATTAGCATACAGTGGTTATGATAAGCATAATAAATTAAAATACCACAAAACCTTTGGTATAAAAATATTTTATTATAAAGCGTTTGTTGATTCGTTGTTACAAATGCACAAGTTTAGAATTAATTACATAGATGCTTATGATTGGGATAAAGGTGGTTGGCATTTAACATTCTTTATGGAACCTAAAATGATTGAGGACAAATTAAACAATTATTCTCATCCAGAATTTAAAGGTAACGTTGATAATTTAATACAACACAAAAATATTAAGTTTAAAAATATAGAAACAAGGTACAATAGATACTTACCGGTAAATTATAAGTATTGGTTATGAAGTTTGTACATATACCTAAAACTGGTGGAACAAGTATTATACACGCGTTAAAGCTTGATAATAAAGGACACCCTACTTTAAGTAAACAAACCCCAAATACATTTACCATTATAAGAAATCCTTTTGATAGAGTAGTATCATTGTTTTGTTATATTAAAACTGAAAATACTTTTTATCATAAAAAAAACCCGTATTATGAATATTTTGCTAATTGCGATTTTGAAGCGTTTATAAAAAGATTAAATCACGGGCGTACATATCATTTAACAAGACCACAAAGTGATTATATATATGATGATAAAAATAACTTACTTGTTGATCACGTTTTAAGATATGAAACTTTACAAAAAGATTTTAATAAATTTTGGGATATTAAATTACCACATTTAAATAAATCTGATAGACATAAAGATTGGAGAAAATATTATAATAAAAACACAATTAAACCCGTTTATGAATTTTACAAAAGAGACTTTAAAAATTTTAACTATGACACAAGAACAAAGAGATTGGGGTAAAGTAATATCAATAGCAGTTATGGCCGCTATAATTTTATTTGGTGCTTTAAGTTGCACGCCTTATATGTATAAAAGTAATCAAATTAAAATTACACACGTTTTAGCTTTAACTGAAAATGGAGATACCGTTAAGGTAGCTATGAAAGATATTAAGCCAACACAAATATATAACGTGGTTGGTTATGATTTTGTAAGAGGATATAATAATCCTTATTATGATCCATGGAGAAGATACCACGTATATGATAATCACTATAGATATTATGCTAATTATGCTACAGTAGGTAATACACCAAATTATATTAATCAACCTTATAATAATTGGCATCCATTAGAAAACTTTGCACCAGTAAATAGAGGAACTACAAATAATGGTGATAATCCAGTAGCTGTAAATCCAGTGACATCTGGTGGTGGTAAAAAGAAAAATAATTAATATGTGGGCATTATTTAAAGACAAAAACGATATTAATGAGAAAAATCTAGTTGGGTTTATCTCATTTATAGTTATGGTATTGTTTGCCATAGCTGATTTACTAACAAGTTTAATAGCAGATAAAGATCTTATTATAAACGAAGTAGTTTATAACTCATTTGTATGGGTTACATTAGGTTGTTTTGGGATAAGTTCTTTTGAGAAAATTAAAAAATAAATTAAAAATTATGAGAGATCCAAAAGTAAGAAAACCAAGAAAAAATAAAAAAGGTTTGCTTAGAAAAAATAGGGGATATAAAACAGTTTCTGATATGAGTAAAAACTCAAAAAGGGAAATTAGAAAAGCTGAAAGGCACGCCACTGGTAGAACAATGGTTGGAAAATTAATTACTAAAGGAGCTAGAACTTTAAAGGGAGCTATTGTCAAGGGATTGACTAACATGGGTGAAAAATATGCTGCTAAAAGAAAAGCTAAGTTGAAAGCTAAATTAGCTGCGGAACCAATTGGTTTATCAAAAAAGAAAAAAAGATTAATAAGAAAGATTAAAAAATATTAAATCTTACTTACTTTAGATTTCTTTGGTGCAGATTTTACTCTTTTAATACCTTTCATCCAGTGGTTATATTTTACACTACCTGGTTTAAGGTCACTTAGTATGTGCCAATTAACTAAACCTCTTCTTTCTAAAAAAGAAACATATCTTTTTTCTAATTCTCTATCATGAGCACCCATAGGCATCATATATACAGGCATATGCCAACTATGTGGATCTGCTGCACTAAGAACTCCTTTCTTATCAACACTTCTATGCTTAACAGTCTTAGCAAAAAAATCAAAACCTATTAAGTCTAAACTTTTATACGTTTTAACTTTATTAACAAACCATAATATTGTTAAAAATCCTGCTGATGGCCTTAAATGATCTGGGTTTAATATGTCTTTGTCGAAAGACTTCATGATGTCAGTGATTTCCTGATCTGAAAACATTTGGGTGTGTGGCATGTCTTTAGGTAAATGATCTTCAAAAACCCAATCCTTTAACATAAAGTTTCCTCTACATCTATTAACTAGTATTTCTACATTCCTAAATCTACCAACTTTAAATTCTTTTCTTAATCTATTGTAGCACGGTGCTCTAAATTGACCTGTCACCCATATATCTACTTTTGTACCTATAGATTCTTCTTGTAGTTTATTTGCTTCTATTGCTCTTCCAAAACGAACCACAATATCATAGCTGTTAATTTTATCAGCTAATTTATGATTCATTATTTCTACAGAGTTACCAACAAAAACTACTCTCTTATTTTTTACAAGCTTTTGTATACGTTCCACCATTCTTCAGATAATTCTCCTTCTTTATGTTCTTTAAACCAAGGTCCACCATTAGTATAGTGTATTGCTTTGATATACTTATGGCTATTATAATACCCCACAAGATGATTGTATTTTAAAGGTATTGATCCTATTTCTTTATCTTCAACCCACATAAATTGATGAAGTTCTTCAGCGGATGCTTTGTCTAAATACTCTTTGGATAATTTTTTAAGTTTATTATTATCAAATAACATTAAAGAGCTCCAACATTTTCTAGGATAAAAAATATTAGGTGTACCATCCATTTTTAATTTAGGAGATTTTTCTAGCTTATGCTTAACACATGCTACTGGTTTATCTCTTAAGTATTGTTCTACTTCGCTGGGATTACATTTCCAAACAAAATCATTATCACAGAATAATGATATACCATCATAATGAGATAATAAAGGAACGTAAAATCTAGTAAAAGAAAATTCTGTTGATTCACCAGATATGTCTTTTCTACCATATACACCAACTTTTGTTAATGATTTTTTATCTAAATATTTTATATCATGTTCTCCCTTTTCTGAATGATCCTCAATAGATTTCCTGCAAACTCTAGTTGCTTGTGGATATTTAGAATCGTGTCCTATATATATTTTCATACTAATTGTTTTAATATATTTTCAAAGTGTTTTAATTTGATCATATTTGATCCATCACTCCATGCTGCGCTAGGATTTTCATGGACCTCAAAAAACCAACCATCAATATCAACTGCCTTCGCGAGCTTAGCAATGTGTATAGCATATTTTGGTTGGCCAGCTGTTGTATCGCCTGAATTAGGTCTTTGTGTTGAATGCGTACAATCCATTATAACTGGTACTCCTAATTCTTTCATATCAACAATTTGTCTAAAGTCTACAACTAAATCACCCATACCAAACATTGATCCTCGCTCAGTGAGCATAATATTATTATTACCTGTACTTTTAACTTTATTAACTGCGTGAATCATATTCTTACCTTCAACAAATTGACCTTTCTTAATATTAACTGTGTTCATAGTGTCTCCAGCTTCTAATAACAAATCTGTTTGTCTACATAAAAATGCTGGTATTTGTATAACATCTACTACATCATGCAACTTATCTATTTGCCAAGTTTCATGTACGTCAGTTGTTACTTTACATCCTATATGTGTCTTTAATTTATCAAATATCTTTATAGCTTTTTCTAAACCTACACCTCTTTTAGAGTGTATAGATGTTCTATTAGCTTTATCAAAAGATCCTTTAAATATATAATCAAAATTATATCTTTCTGCTAATAAACTAAGATCATGAGCTAGAGTTAAAGCTTGTATTTCACTTTCAATACTGCAAGGTCCAGCTATTAATATCTTCTTTTGTGTTGATTTCTTTTCCATTATATTTAATTTTAACCACGTCTATATCGTAGTATCCTAATATTCTATTTTGTTCTAAATTTTCTTGGGGATATGAATCGTGTAATAAATCATATGCTCTTAATAATTCAGGTTTATATGCGTATATACCTACGTGTCTATCTCCGTATCCTATGTCTTTTCTAGTAAACCATAATGCTTTACCTTCTTGGTGTATACATTTAACTCCATTAGGTTCATAGTCTTTAGTGTATGCCGTTAGCATGTAATCAAAACCTTGTTTACATTTATTAACAATAGTTTTTAAATGCCAAACATCTATATCGACCATATCACCTTGGATATTTATTATAACATCATATTGTTTAAGTTTATCTAATACTGATGCTATTCTAGCTGTACCATTCTCAGATTCACCAGACATTATAACGTTTTGTTTAGTTATATGTTCTGCTATTCTTTCACTATCAGTTACAACATAAGTATCATAACCCATGGTTCTAACTCTATCAAACATATATCTAATAAGAGGCTCACCATCAATATCAATAAGCATTTTTTCTTTTAATCTAGTGCTTTTTAATCTTGCTGGTATTACAATACCTATATTCATGATTTTCTACCTACAGTTCTTCTTTTTATATCATCATGGTTAAATTCAGCCCAATATAATTCAAAAGCTACACCGTCTTTTAATCCTTCAAACTGATGGTATTTACCTGGTTTAACCATAGTAAAATCTCCTGCTTTTAATATCGTCTCATCGACTAATCCTTGGTCGTCTTGCCATACTCTAACTAACATCTCACCTGATTCTACAAAAAATCCATTCCATTTAAATTCATGCTCGTGTTCTGAACATTTAAATCCTTTATTAAATTCTATTCGGTGAAATTCGAAGACACCATTAGCGTGGATCTTCTCCGTCTTTCCCCATATTTTTCCTGCTTTCATCTTGTATTAAATTTATAATTTTATTAACTAACTCTGGGTTTTTCTCATCAAAAAATATAACACCTGTATGTTTACCGTCTTTTAAACCACCTTCATCTTCTATGTGATATGGTATCCATTTAGCACAAAATGCTTGTGTTAATCTCCAGTGTAATCCTAGTTCTCTGGGACAATTTATTATTGCTACTCTCATATTACCAACTCTTTTGTCTTCTAGGAAATAAAGATAATTCCTTATCTTTTGTTTTACTTTGTGGTTCCCAGTTATACCACTTAGATCTATTAGTATCACCTAATTTACTTATTTTAAAATTAGATAAACACTGTCTATCTTTATTTGCGAAATGAACACTTATTAATATTCTTGGTCCAACAGTATCTACTTTATGATATTGATATTGTGGTATATATAAAAAATCCCCTGCTTCTAATATAGCTTCTTCTAATATTTCTTTAGGTTTAGCTGGAGCAAATTCTTTATATATAGTCCATTTAACTTTACCTTCAGTGTGAAATAAAAAGTTTTCTGTTTGATCCGAATGAGCAGGAAAACTTTTAGAATTAGCTCTTGGTGAACAGTATATATTTGATTGTCCATTTCTAAAATATCTTTCAAACTCATGGCATATATCAACCATGTCTTTATTTTGGTATTCCGCAAATGGTAATACAATTGATTTACCATTATTCCATTGGTGATATACATCTCTTTTAGATAACATTGGAAGTTTTAATTGTCCCTTCCTAACTTTATCAAGACACCATCTACCATCACCTTCTTTTCTATAATCTAAAATTTGCATCCCTTTCATAGCTGGATATTGATTCATATAATGACTGAAATCCTTCCAAGTAAAAAGATCTTTAAATTTATTTCTTCTTATTATTAAATGTTTTTTACCCCAATATTCATTAAAAAATACTTTAGGGCTTATTGGATCTAATATATCCTCTAATGTTATTTTGTTATTCATTGTCTTTTTTTGTTTATATGGAAACCATTTATTAAGTAATTCCCTTCTATATTTACAACCACAGGATACACCAAACCAATCAGTAATGGTAACAATTAACCATTTTATACCGGTGACTTGTGTAAACCTGTCTATTGTATCTCCTAAACCTCTGTCTGTAAAATTAGGATTATTTTGCCCTGGAAATTTTAACTTATCCATCGCAACTTAAACAGTTTTCCTGCATAGCTTGTTCAGCTATATCTCCCCTTAATACAGATTCAGTTCTCATGTAATATAAGGTTTTAATACCTTTCTTATGAGCTTCTAGGTGAACTTTATTAATAAATTTAGGATCAGCTTGAGCTGGGAAAGCTAGATTCAAACTAACAGCTTGATCTATATATTGTTGTCTTATTCCAGCTTGATTAACTAACTCTAATTGATTAATTTCTTTAAAGGTCTTATATACTTCTTTTATAGGTATATCTTTATCTGGACCTATCATAACCTTATCTAAGGCTTTAATACCTTGTACTGAACCACCATCTTTTAAAATCTGATCCCATATTTTATCAGTATTTAAATTATGTTCTTTTAGTGTAGCTTCAAGCGTAGGGTTCCTACGTATGAAAGTCCCCTTAGCAGACTGATCAGTAAAAACGTTAGCGGCCCAAGGCTCAATACCAGGACTAATATTTCCACTAAGCTTACTATTGCTA
>LULN01000095.1_pt1 | contig 42260 bp, 41 predicted proteins | sample 728131 | NCBI WGS metagenome assembly LULN01 (sample SAMN03860288, study PRJNA289734) | marine metagenome | biome: seawater column; feature: ocean; material: water; isolation source: Red Sea water column Station 149 - depth 100m | place: Saudi Arabia: Red Sea | collected 2011-10-15 | depth 100 m
GCATCAGGAACGCCTCGCGCGCGGACTCGTCGATGGTGCCGGGCAGGCCGAGCCGGCCGGCGACCCGCTGGGCCGCGACGAGCAGACGCGGCCCGAAGCGACGGGTGGTGCGCAGCGCGACGACCGGCGCGGGGCCGCCGTCTGCCTGCGGGAACTGCGTGGGGAACTCCAGGATGCCGCGCACCTCGGCGCCGCGGAACGCGTAGATCGACTGGTGCGGGTCGCCGACGACCACCAGGTCGCGACCGTCGCCGGCCAGCGCGCGCAGCAGGGCGACCTGGCCGGGGTCGGTGTCCTGGTACTCGTCGACGAAGACGTGGCGCAGCCGCGCGCGTAGCTGGTCACGGTGCACCTCGGCCTCGAGCGTCGCGCGCCGGATCAGGTCGGGGTAGTCGGTGGCGCCCTGGGCGTCGAGGTTGGTGAGGTAGGAGTCGAGGAAGAGCCCCGCGGCGACCAGCTCGGGGGCGTCGTGGTCGCGGCCCAGCTGTGCCAGCTCGGGCCCCTCCAGCCCCTTCTCCCGGGCGCGGGAGAGCACCGCGTGCACCTCCTTGGCGAAGCCGCGGGTGCCGAGCGCGTGGTCGAGGGAGGAAGGCCAGCGCACGGACTCGGGCGTGTGCGCCAGCAGCTCGCGCAGCACCACGTCGCTCTCGGGCGCCGAGAGCAGCCGCAGCGGCGACTCGTAGAGCTCGGCCGGCGCGAACTCGCGGATCAGGCCGTAGGCGAAGGAGTGGAACGTCGAGGCCAGCGGCGTGCTCATCGTGCGCCCCAGGCGCGCGGTCACCCGGTCGCGCAGCTGCTCGGCGGCCTTCCGCGAGAAGGTCAGCGCCAGGACCTGCTCGGGGCGGGCCCCGTCCTCGATGCGGCGCGCGATCGCCTCGACCAGCGTCGTCGTCTTCCCCGTGCCAGGGCCGGCCAGCACCAGCATCGGGCCGCCGGCGTGGTCGACGACGCGCTGCTGGTCGTCGTCGAGCGTCGGCACCACGGCTCCGGTGGCCTCCGGGCGCACCAGGACGTACGACGTGTGGTCGCTGCTGCGCGACGTCGCTCGATCAGGCACCGGGTCATCAGACCATCCGGCACCGACAGCGGCCTCCAGCAGGGGCGTTCACCGACCGGTCCCCCATCCCTCTCCGACACCACACCTGCGCCACACGCCCCGTCCCCCGCCGCTCGACAGCGTGTCGCCCGTGCCCGTCCCGCACGTGCCTATGACCCGGCGCACCGTGCTGACCACCGGTCTGGCGACCGGGGTGCTGGTCGTGGGGGCTTCACCCCTGGCCGACACCGCCGGCGCCAGCGACCGGCAGGACCCGTTCACCCTGGGCGTCGCCTCCGGGGACCCGTGGCCCACCGGGGTGGTCATCTGGACCCGCCTGGCCCGCGAGCCGTTGGCCCCCGACGGCTTCGGGGGGATGCCGCGGATGGACGTCGCGGTGCAGTGGCAGGTCGCCGAGGACGAGCGGTTCCGGCGGGTCGTGCGACGCGGCCGGTCGGTCGCCCGGGCCCGCGATGCGCACACGGTCAACGTCGAGGTCGACGGGCTGCGACCGGGGCGGGAGTACCACTACCGGTTCCGGACCGGCCCGCACCGCTCGGTCGTCGGGCGCACACACACGGCACCGGCGTACCGCTCGTCGCCGGCGTCGCTGCGGATGGCCGTCGCCTCCTGCGCCCAGCTCGAGCACGGCTTCTTCTCCGCCTACCGCGACATCGCCGAGCAGCGGCCGGACCTGGTGGTGCACCTCGGGGACTACTTCTACGAGTACGAGAAGGGCGGCTACGACCTGCTCCAGCTGCCCCGCCGCATCCGTGACCACGCCGGGCCGGAGGCCAGGACGCTGGCGGGCTACCGGCTGCGGCACGCGCAGTACCGCGCCGATCCCGACCTGCAGGCCGCGCACGCCGCCGCGCCCTGGGCGATGGTGTGGGATGACCACGAGGTCGACAACAACTGGGCCGGCGACGTCCCCGAGGAGCTCGAGGGGCCGCAGCCGGACTGGGCCGAGCGCCGCGCGGCCGCCTTCCGGGCCTACGACGAGCACATGCCGCTGCGCCGCTCCACCCGACCGCGGTCCAGCGAGGGGATGCGGATCTACCGCCAGCAGCAGTGGGGCGACCTGCTCACCCTGCACCTGCTCGACACCCGCCAGTTCCGGTCCGACCAGGCCTGCGGCGACCTGCGCCGAGTCGGGTGCGCCGAGGCCCTCAACCCGGCCCGCACGATGCTCGGCGCCGCCCAGCAGCGGTGGCTCGAGGACGGACTCTCGACGTCTGCCTCGACCTGGGACCTGCTCGGCCAGCAGGTCCCCTTCGCGCGTCGGGACGTCGACCCGGGGCAGGACCTGGAGCTGGTGATGGACTCCTGGGACGGCTACCCCGCCGCGCGTACGGCGGTGACGGCCGCCCTGGGGCGCGTCACGAACCCGGTCGTACTCACCGGTGACGTTCACCGCCACTACGCCGCCGACGTGCTGGCCGACTTCGACGACCCGGCCTCCCCCGTCGTCGCGTCGGAGATCATCACCACCTCGATCACCAGTGGCGGCGACGGCTCCGACCGCCACCGGCACGCCGAGAGCGAGCTGCGCACCAACCCGCACCTGCGCTGGACCAGCAACCGGCGCGGCTACGTGCTGGCCACCCTAACCCCCGACACGCTGACCGCCGACTTCCGCACCCTGCCGTTCGTGGAGAAGCCGGGGGCCACCGCCTCCACGGCCGCCAGCTGGGTGGTCGAGTCCGGTCGACCCGGACTGGTGCCGTCCTGAGCGATCTGCCCTAGCGTCGGACCATGCAGACAGAGGTCCTCTACTCGCCCGCCTACGCCACCGCGAAGCTGACCCTCGCCGCAGGCGAGGCCGTCCGTGCGGAGTCCGGCGCGATGCTCGCGATGTCACCCGGCATCGCCATGGAGACCTCCACCCAGGGCGGGGTCCTCAAGGGCCTCAAGCGCGCCGTGCTGGGCGGGGAGTCCTTCTTCATGAACACCTTCACCGCCCAGGTCGACGGCGCCGAGATGTACGTCGCGCCCTCGCTCCCCGGCGACGTCGTGGCCTGGCCGCTCGACGGTCAGCTGTTCGTGACCTCCGGCTCCTACCTCGCCTCCTCGGCCGGCGTCGAGGTCGACACTCAGTGGGGCGGCGGCAAGACGTTCTTCTCCAGCGAGGGGCTCTTCATGCTGCGCGTCGCAGGCCGGGGCGAGCTGGTGCTCTCCTCCTACGGCGCGATCCACCACATCGACCTGCAGCCCGGCCAGACCTACACCGTCGACACCGGCCACATGGTCGCCTGGACCGACGGCGTGCAGTACGCCGTGCGCCGCGTCGGCGGCTGGAAGTCGACCTTCTTCTCCGGCGAGGGCCTGGTCTGCGACCTCACCGGCCCGGGCCGGATCTACCTCCAGACCCGCTCGCAGGACGCCTTCCTGTCCTGGCTGATCCCGCAGCTGCCCAAGCCGTCCTCGACCTGACCCTCTCGCCGGTCGAGGAGGCGCGCCAGCGCCGTCCCATCTGCCGGTCGAGGAGGCGCGCCAGCGCCGTCTCGAGACCCCGTACGCCGACAAGCAACCTGCTCCACGGGCGACTGGAGGGTTCCTCGTGAACCCCTTTCACGACACGCCCTCCAGTCCTCTCGGACTCGGTGGCCGGGGTGGGTGGGCGCCTGGACGTTCGCGCTGCAGCAGGTCCTTCATCTATCGAAGGCGTGCTTGCGGTGGGCGTTGGATTCGGTACCTGGTTGCGGTCCGATCGAACGGTCCAGGTTCGCTGAGGTGCTCGCTTGGGTTGCGCTTGATTCGTCTTCCACAGATTCACTCCCGAGTCCACATCCAGGGGTTTCTTTCGAACTGGTGTTCTAGTAGTATCTGGTCATGGCACTCGGGCACCACGACACCCCCTCGCAGGACACTCCTGCAGAGTCGACCGGTGACCTGCTGACCTCCATCCGCGACCTCGACCAGGCCGCGGACCAGGCCGACCGCGACCGGTTCATCGCCATCGCCGAGTGGGCCGACCGCCACACCACCGGCGCCCTGCTCCCCGACCTGTACGGCACGTTCGGGCTGCCCGACGACGACGCCCACACCGAAGCGGAGAACGCCTGGGTGTCCCGGTTCGGGATGCCCGGCGCCGACACGATGCTCGAGCTCGCCGGACCCGGCGCGCCGGAGATCAGCGAGTTCGCGGTCATCGAGCTCGCCGCGGCGCTGGGCAGGTCGACCGACTCCGGGCGGATGTTGCTGTCGGACGCGGTCGAGGCCCGCTACCGACTCCCGAAGATCTGGCAGCGCCTGCTGGACGGCCAGGTCCAGGTCTGGCGGATACGCCGCGTCACCGACCTCACCCGCGCCCTCACCGCAGAAGCAGCGGCGTTCGTCGACGCCCACCTCGCCCACGTCATCCACACCGCCTCCTTCACCACCGTCAAGCGACTCGTGGCAGAGGCAGCCGCACGGTTCGACCCCGAAGCGACCGAGATGGAAGAGGTCGACACCCAAGCGACGCTCCACGTCACCCTCGACCTCTCGACCGCCTGGTCCATCGGCACCGCCAACGGCGTCCACCTCACCGGCCTTCTCGACCGTGCCGATGCCGAAGAGCTCGAGCACGCCATCCGCACCATCGCCGACCAACTCCTCGCAGCCGGCTCCACCGACTCCCTCGACGTCCGCCGCGCCAAAGCCCTGGGCTACCTCTCCCGCGGCGACCTCACCCTCGACCTCACCACCGAGGCTTCGTCGGTCGAGGAGGCGCGCCAGCACCGTCTCGAGACCACGAAGCCCACCAGCCGCACCCGCCAGGTCGTCCTCCACATCCACCTCTCCGACGCCGCCCTCCGTGGCAACGAAGGACCCGGCACCCCGCAGATCGACCCCGACACCGGGATGCTCGGCCTCCACCTCGCCCGCGTGGACAACCACCACCAGACCAGTGGCTGTCGGTGCCCGGCACCCAGGTCACCGTGAAGCCGGTCATCGACCTCGCCGACCAGATCGCCGTGGACTCCTACGAGATCCCCGACCGCATCAGCCAGCGGGTCAAGCTCAAGCGCCCCACCTGCGTCTTCCCCCACTGCACCCGCACCTCAGCCCGGACCGACCTCGACCACATCGACGAGTACGTCCCACCCGACCAGGGCGGACCACCCGGCCAAACAGCCACCGACCGACTCGCCCCCTTGTGCAGACGCCACCACCGAGCCAAGACTCACCCATCCCCCGACGGGCAGTGGGACTACGTCCAGCTCACCCCCACCACCTGGCTCTGGACCAGCCCCCACGACCTCCGCTACCTCGTCCACCCCGACGGCACCACCGAGCTCTGACGCGCACGCTCCGAGCTCGCACAGGGCTGCCCCTGGCAGTCGCTCTCGTGAACCCTCAGACTCTGGGCATGTCTCGGAGCACCCGCCGCGGTTCGCGCCTCTCCTCCCGCCTGGTGGCCACGGCGCTGCTGGCCGGATCCCTGAGCGCCTGTGGCAGCGCGGAGGTCGCGGTCGTCGACGACGTCACCGTCCTGATCGGCGCACGCAGCGGCTCGGGGATGGACGCCCTGCTCCCAGGGCGCCTCGCCGTCGTCGACGGGTGCCTCGGGCTGGACTACGAGGACGGCGCAGTGTCCTACGTCGTCATCTGGCCGCACGGGACCGAGGTCGTGCGGGACAGCCCGCTGACCATCGCCCTCCCGGACGGCGAGGAGCACCAGCTCGGCGACCAGCTCTCGGTGGGCGGCGGCGAGTCGTCGTCCCCGACGGCCGGTGGCATCGACGTCGAGGAGGAGTGCCCCGGCGCGGCCGTCTGGCTGGGCAGCGACTGACCGACGCCTCCGTGCGGCACGATGGCGCGCATGCGTGCGGTGAGCTGTGAAGGCGGAGAGCTGTCCCTGGTCGACCTGCCCGACCCCGAGCCGGGACCTGGCCAGCTGGTGCTGCGGGTGCGGCGTACCGGGATCTGCGGCTCCGACCTGCACGCCCGACGGCACGCCGATGAGCTGGCGGCGGTGATGGACGAGCTGGCCTACGCCCACAGCATCCGCTCCACCGAGCCGACGGTCCTCGGGCACGAGCTGTGCGGCGAGGTCGTCGCGCAGGGCCGCGGCACCGCGCGCTCCTTCCCGCTGGGCTCCCGCGTCGTGGCCTTCCCCCTCGTCCGCGGCACCGAGGGCGTGCACCCGGTCGGGCTGTCGCCGCTGGCGCCGGGCGGGTACGCCGAGCAGGTGCTGGTCGAGGCGTCGATGTCCCACCGCGTGCCGGACGCCCTCGACGACGACCTGGCGGCGCTGACCGCCGGCTCGCACGCGACTGCGGGGCCGACGTGGTGGTGGACCCCAGGGTGGAGTCCCCGTGGACGGCGGCCCCCGGCCGCGGGTGGCGTACGACGGCGCCGGAGCTGCTCGACTTCGCGGTCAGCACCATGGAGCGACTGCGCAGGGTGCCCGGCTGGCAGCACGTGAACCGGGCCGCCGAGCTCGCCGGGGCGGCCGACCAGCCCGCACCGGTCGTGTTCGAGTGCGTCGGCGTCCCCGGGATGCTCGAGCAGGTGCTGACCGAGGCACCACTGGCGTCGCGGGTCGTGGTGGTCGGCGTCTGCATGGCGCCCGACACGATCCGGCCCTCGATGGCGGTCAACAAGGAGCTCGACCTGCGCTTCGTGCTCGGCTACACGCCGCTGGAGTTCCACGACACGCTGCAGCTGCTCGCCAAGGGCAGCGTCGACCCGTCGCCACTGCTCACCGGTGTGGTCGGTCTCGAGGGCGTGCCCGCGGCGTTCGACGCCCTCGAGGCAGCCGACCGGCACGCGAAGATCCTCATCGACCCGAGGCTCACGGGCGCCGAGGTGCGCCTCCGCTGACCCGCTAGAGCAGCCGTCGGTCCGAGGCCCAGCGCGTCAGCTCGTGGCGCGAGGACAGCTGCAGCTTGCGCAGCACCGAGGACATGTGGGTCTCGACGGTCTTGATGGAGATGAACAGCTCCTTGGCGACCTCCTTGTAGGCGTAGCCGCGCGCGATCAGCCGCATCACCTCCCGCTCTCGCTCGGTGAGCCGGTCGAGGTCCTCGTCGACCGCGGCCACCTCGATCGACCCGGCGAACGCGTCGAGCACGAAGCCGGCCAGTCGCGGGCTGAAGACGGCGTCACCGTCCGCGACCCGTCCGATCGCCGCGACGAGCTCCGGCCCGGTGATCGTCTTGGTGACGTAGCCGCGCGCCCCGCCGCGGATGGTGCCGATGACGTCCTCGGCCGCGTCACTGACCGACAGCGCGAGGTAGCGGGTGTCGGGGTGCGGACGCCGCCTCATGACCTCCGCTCCCCCGCCGCCGGGCAGGTGCACGTCGAGCAGCACGACCTCGGGTCGGTGGGTCGCGATCGCCGCGACGGCCTCGTCGACGTCGGCCGCCTCGGCCACCACCTCGACCCGGCCCTCGCCGGCGGCGGCCAGCTCGGCGCGCACCCCGGCGCGGAACATCGCGTGGTCGTCGACGACCACGACGCGGACGGGCTGGCTCACGGGCTCTCCTCCTGCGGTTCACCGGGCCGTGCTTCGCGGCGTTGGTGACCGCCTCGCGGGTCGCGGCGACCAGCGGCCGCAGTCCCTCGGTCATCGGGCACTCCCCCACGACGACCACGTCGACGCTGATGCCGTGGGCGTCCTCGAGCTCGGCGGTCACCGCGCGCAGCGCGCCGGAGACGGTCGCGGCGTCGGTGGTGTCGCCGGCGAAGAGCCAGGCCCGCAGGTCGCGCTCCTGGGCGCGGGCCAGCCGCGCGACGGTCGGCCCGTCGTGGGCCGACTTCTGGATCAGGGCGAGCGTCTGCAGCACCGAGTCGTGCAGGTGCGCAGCCACGTCGGCCCGCTCCTGCGAGCGCACCCGCTCCTCGCGCTCGGCGCTGAGGTCGGAGGCCAGGCGGTAGACCCACGGCCCCACCACGACGGCCAGCGCCGCGACGCCGAGCAGGGCGGCGACCAGCACACCCTGCGCCTGGCCGCCGTTGTCGAAGCCGACGATGAAGACCGCGGCCACGAGCAGCAGCCCGCCCGCCGCGATCCGCGCGTACGACGCCCAGCCACCGGACCCCAGGACGACCCGCACCGGATCGACCCGGCCGGTAGTGTCCAGCCACCGCTCGCGCTGCGCCTCGTCGGCCTGGCGCCACAGCAGCGCGACGCCGGTGAGGCCGATCGCGATCGGCCAGAACACCGCGCCCCGGCCGAGCGTGGCCTCGAGCAGCAGCACCGCGCCCAGGGCCAGCGCCGCGAGCGCGACCGCGGGCCCGCCGTCCTGCAGGCGGCGCGACCGGCCCGGTCGCCGGCCGCCGCGGGTGGCGCTCGCGAGCCCGGGCGGCTCCTCCTCGAAGCGTGCGTCGGCCGGGAGGACCAGCCACAGCCCGGCGTACATGGCCTTGCGCGGCGCGCGGTCCGCGGGCGGGACATGGGTGGAGGTCATGGCCCGACCATCGTCACACAGGGGCAGGGGACCCACCACGGGGATCGACCCCTGCCCGACCCCGGGGGTGCGACCCCGAGGACCAGGGTTGTCCCCGATGGTGCCGGGGACGCCCTGGCGCCAGGCTGGAGCCATGACCGAGACACCGACCTCTCCACCTGGCCCGGCCGGCCCGCCGCCCCCGGGTGACGACCAGGGCCCCCGCACCTCCGGCGAGGAGGTGCGCGACCTGGGCCGCATCCGCCGCTCCACCACCGACAACAAGGTGGCCGGTGTGGCCGGGGGCCTGGCCCGCCACCTCGACGTGGACCCGGTGATCCTGCGGGTGGCGTTCGTGGTGCTCACCTTCTTCGGCGGCGCCGGGTTGATCGCCTACGCCGCCGGCTGGCTGCTGCTGCCGATGGACGACGGGTCCGAGGGCGTGATCCGGATGGAGGACCGCAACCGCGCGGTCGTCCTGACCATCGTCACGGTGCTCGCCGGCCTGGCGATCGTCGCCGAGCTGGCTGGGGACGCCTGGGGGCCGTTCTGGTTCCCGTGGCAGCTGGCCGCGGTCGCGGTGATCGCCGCGGTGCTCATCAACCGGCACGAACGGCGCCGCTCGGCACCCCCGGCGCCGCCCCAGCACGGGCCCCAGCACGGGCCTCAGCACGGGCCTCAGCACGGGTACGGCCAGTCCGCCCAGGGCTGGGTCGGCGAGCAGGCACCGCAGCAGACGTGGGTGGCGCCACAGCAGACCTGGGGGGCGCCCCCGCCGCCCGTGGTCCGGGACCCGCGCCGTCGCGGACCGCGACTGTTCTGGTTCACCGCCGCCCTGGTCACGCTGGCGCTCGGCGTCCTGGGCACCGTCGACCTGGCGGGGGCCTCCGTGGCCGACGGCGCCTACCCCGCGCTCGCGCTGGGCGTGATCGGCACGATGCTCGTCGTCGGCTCCTTCTTCGGCCGCGCCGGCGGGCTCATCCTGGTCGGCCTGCTCACCGTGCCGGTCCTCCTCGGCGCGACCGCCGCCGACCGGATCGACACCGAGCCGCTGCAGGAGGCGCCGACGAGCGCGGCGTCGCTGGACCCGTCGTACCGGATGGGCGTCGGCGAGCTGGTCATCGACCTGCGCGACATCGAGGACCTCGACGAGCTCGACGGCCGGGTCCTCGACATCACCGTGCAGGTCGGGCGGATCGAGGTGCTGGTCCCCCGCGACCTCACCGTCGAGGCGACGGCCACGGTGCACGGGCCCGGCGAGATCCGGCTCTTCGGGGAGCAGCGCGGCGGGATCGACACGCAGGCCACCGAGACGCACGACGGCGGTCCGGGCAGCCCGGTGCTGCAGCTGGACGCCGAGACCAACCTGGGAGAGATCGTGGTGAGGACCCGATGAGCGAGCACGTGCAGGAGCCGGAGCAGATGCAGGAGCAGAAGCCGACGATCTGGGAGGCCGGCCGCCACCCGGTCAACATCGGCCAGCTGGTGATGGGCCTGACGTTCCTCGGCCTGGTCGCGGTGTGGGCGCTGTTCACCACCGACGCCGTGGACGGCGGCGACGTGCGCTGGCTGCTGCCGGTGCCGTTCGTCCGCAGAGCTCGGGCTGGTCGGTGATGAGCCCGTCGACCCCCATCTCCAGCAGCAGCGCGGCGTAGCCCCGCAGGTCACCGTGGCCGGCGGGGCCGTCGCCGCCCCGGAACGCCGCGGGCAGGAAGCGGTCCTCGGCACGCAGCGTCCACACGTGCACCGAGAGCCACTCACGGTGCGCGTCGCGGACCAGCCGGGTCGGCAGCACCCGGTCACCCGCGTCGTGGGCCACCAGGGAGTGCCGGGCGCCGATGCCGTCGGCGTACCGCTCGACCAGGGCCAGCCCGGCCGGAGTGACCAGGTCCGCGAAGGTCCGCGGGTCGCCGGTCATCGCCCAGTCCGCGGGCCGCTCGTCGAGCCGCTCGACCAGCTGGATCAGCGGCACCCGGGTCCGGCCGGCCAGCGAGCGCAGCACCGTCGGCTCGAAGCTCATCACGCTGACCCGCGAGCGGCTGTGGTCGCGGCGGTGGCGGCGCAGGTCGTCCAGCAGCGGCTCGGCCAGGTCCAGGCCGAGGGACGCGGAGTGGGCGGGGTCCTTGAGCTCGACCAGCACGCCGACGCTGCGGCCGTGCCGCGCGGACTCCTCGGCCAGCATCGTGAGGACCTCGTCGAAGGTCGGCACCCCCAGCACGCCGTCGTACGCCGCTGAGCCGGCGCGCAGGGCGGGCCAGCGCTCGCGCGCACGCACCAGCCGGACCTCGTCGAGGGTGAGGTCCTCGACGAACCAGCCCTCCACGGGGCGGCCGTCGACCACCCGGGTGCTGCGCCGGTGCGCGAGCTCGGGACGGTCCGCCACGTCGGTGGTCACCGAGAGCTCGCTCTCGTGCCGGGCCACCAGCACCCCGTCGGCGGTGCTCACGAGGTCGAGCTCGATCTCGTCGGCGCCGAGGGCGATGGCGTGGCGGTAGGCCTCGAGGGTGTGCTCGGGCCGGTGGCCGCTGGCGCCGCGGTGACCGGCGACGGCCGGCGTGACGGCCAGCGAGGACGTGCGGCGCACCGCGAGCCGGGAGACGGGTGTGGTGGTCACCCCGCCACGGTGCGAGCCCCGACCCTCACCCCGGCGACGCCGGGGTGAACGGTCGGGTGAACGTCAGGTGATCAGTGGCCCCTCAGTGGCCCTCGAGGCCGGTGATGCGCAGACCGGCGTGGGTCTTGTACTTGCGGTTGATCGAGATCAGCACGGCCGTGAACGGCTCGAGCTGGCGCGCGAGGCGCAGCTTGCCGCCGTCGATGCCGCGGCGACCGGTGACCGAGGCGGCGAGGTCCATCGCGACCTCCTTGGCCTCGAGCACGTCGCCGACGACGAGGACGTCCTCGTCGAGGAAGTCGTCCTCGCCCCACAGCAGGACGGCGGAGACGTTGTGGAAGGCGCCGACCACGGTGGCCTCGGGCTGCAGGCGCTGGGCCTCCTCGGCGGCCGAGCCCTCGCCGCCGTCGACGACGCGGCCGTGGGCGCCGCGCTTGTCGAAGGCCAGCGGGTTCACGCAGGAGATGACGGTCTTGCCGGCCAGCGGCAGCGAGGCGACGAGCTCGTCGTGGCCGTCGTAGGGGACGGCGAGCAGCACGACGTCGGCCTGCTCGCAGGCGTCGGCGTTGGCGGCCCCGGTGACGGTGCCGGCACCCTCGACGCCAGCGAGGCGCTCGGTGACCTCGGCCGCGACCGGGACGGCCTTCTCGGCGGCCCGGGAGCCGAGCACCACGTCGTGGCCGGCACGGGCGAAGCGGTAGCCCAGCCCCTTGCCCTGGGGGCCGGTGCCTCCCATGACGGCGACGCGGTAGGTGGTGGGGGTCTCGCTCACGAGTGGTCCTCTCCTGGACGCGGACGGGTCGTGCCGGATCTTCGCACCCGCTGCTCACCCTGCCGACGTGGAGCCAACCCTTGATACCGTCGCGGGCGTGTCCGGCGGGTTCCGCGGTGATGTCCAGGGGCTGCGCGCCGTCGCAGTCCTCACGGTCGTCGCCGCCCACGCGGGGGTGCCCCACCTCCCGGGGGGCTTCGTCGGGGTCGACGTCTTCTTCGTCATCTCCGGCTTCCTCATCTCCGGGCTGCTCTTCTCCGAGCTCCAGCGCGGGGGCGCGCTCTCGCTGACCGGCTTCTGGGCCGTTCCTCGCCAACGTCCACTTCGCCCAGCAGGGCGTCTACTACTTCGCCGCCGAGACCGGGCCCTCGCCGCTGCAGCACTACTGGTCGCTGGCGGTGGAGGAGCAGTTCTACCTCGTCTGGCCGCTGCTGCTCATCGGCGTGACGGTCGCTGCGCGCGTCCTGAGCCGCCGCGGCAAGCAGCAGCGCCTGGCCCGTGGGTCGGTGCTGGCCGTGCTGCTCGTGGTGACGGCCGCGTCGTTCGCCTGGTCGGTGCACGTCACGCAGACCTCGCCGACGTCGGCGTACTTCTCGACCCCCGCGCGCGTCTGGGAGCTCGGCATCGGCGCCCTCGTCGCCCTCGTCGCCCCCCGCCTGGCGTCGCGCCTGCCGCGCCTGCTGGGCTGGCTACTCTCGCTCGCCGGCGTCGCCGCGATCGCCGCCGCGGTCGTGGTCATCGACGAGACCACGCCCTTCCCCGGGTACGCCGCCGCCCTCCCCGTCCTCGGTACGGCCGCCCTGCTGCTGGTCGGCTCCACGCCCGGGCTGCTCCTCGCCCCGGTCCGGTGGCTGCTGGACAACCCGGTGATGCGCCGGGTCGGTGACTGGTCCTTCTCCCTCTACCTGTGGCACTGGCCCGCGCTGGTCCTCACCGAGCGCAGCGCCGGTCGCGAGCTCACCGCCGTCGAGACCGCCGCGGTGGTGCTCGTCGTGGTCAACCTCGCCGCGCTCACCTACCGCTTCGTCGAGCAGCCGTTCCGCCACGGGTTCCCGGCGCGCCGACTCACGGTGCCCCGCAGCCTGGTCCTCTACCCCGCCAGCCTCGTCCTGGTCGCCGCGACCGTGGGCGGCGGCTGGTGGTGGACCGGCGTCCAGGGCGGCGAGGACGGCGACAACCCTCGACATCCCCTCCGACCTCACCCCGAACCTCCTCGACCTGCGCAGCTCGATCGCCGACGTCGGCGCCTGCGACTACGAGGACGCCGACGTCCGCGCGCTGTGCCCGCGCGGGGACAGCTCCGGCGACCGCACCCTGGTGCTGCTCGGCGACTCCCACGCCCGGGCCTGGATCCCGGCGCTGGAGCAGATCGCCTCCGAGCACGGCTGGCGGGCCTACTCCCTCGTCAAGCCGCAGTGCCCGGCCGCCCACGTCACGGTGGCGCCGGTCCGCGAGGCCGTCGTCTTCGAGGCCTGCGAGGAGTTCCAGGAGTGGAGCATGGCCACGGTGGCGGCACTCTCCCCCGACCTCGCGATCGTGGCGTCCTCACCGCCGGTCAACGGCGTCTGGGTCGACGGCGAGCGCCACGAGCAGCTCGACGAGGTGGCCGACGTCCTCGAGGACGGCTACGACTCGCTCTTCGACGAGCTCGACACCGCCGCCGACCGCACCGTGCTCATCCGCGACGTCCCGAAGGCCGGGCACGACCCGGGCGACTGCCTCACCAGCTCGCGGCCCAGCCTGCTGGACTGCATGTTCACCCCCGTCGAGCGCTCGACGCTGCTCGGCGACGTGGCGGTCAAGGTGGCGCTGCTGCACGGCGCCGACGTGGTCGACCCGACCCCCTGGCTGTGCTGGCAGGACCTGTGCCCCGTGGTCATCGGCGACACGCTGTCCTACCGCGACACCGACCACCTCACCACGGAGTACGCCGCGGCGCTGGCGGGTGCGCTCGGGCGGGCCCTGGGCCTCGCCGACGGGTGACCACGTCTCCCTCCCGGACCGATCGTGACACTGATACTGTCACGGTCGACGTACACCACCCCGGAGCCGTGGAGGTCCCCATGAAGCTGTCGATGCCGCTCGTCTACGCCGGCAACCCGCGCGAGACCGCCGACCAGGTCGTCGGCCTGGAGAAGGCGGGCCTGGACCTGATCTGGGTCGCCGAGCCGTACGGCTTCGACGCCCCGACCCTGATGGGCTACCTCGCTGCCAAGACCGAGACCGTGCAGATCGGTGCGGGCATCCTCAACGTCTACTCCCGCACCCCCGGCGCGCTGCTGCAGACCGCCGCCGGCATCGAGGGCTTCCACGGCCTGCCCTACGACCGTCCGCTCACCCGCACCCGCGAGGTCATCGACGTGCTGCGGATGGGCCTGCGCCACGAGCGGCTGGACTACCAGGGCAAGACCTTCTCGGTCCCGCTGCCCGAGGGGCAGGGGCTCGGCCTCGGCAAGCCGCTGAAGCTGCTCAACAAGCCCGAGCGCCCGAGCGTGCCGCTGTGGGTGGCGGCGCTCGGCGACAAGAACGTCGCCATGACCGCCGAGGTCGCCGACGGCTGGCTGCCCTTCCTCTACTACCCCGAGAAGGCCCAGCAGGTCTGGGGCGAGCCGCTGGCCCGCGGTGCCGCCAAGCGCTCGGCGGACCTCGCGCCGCTGGAGATCTGCGCGGGCGGCATGGTCGCCATCGGCGAGGGCCCGGAGACCAAGGCGCTGCTGGACTTCATGCGCCCGATGTACGCCCTCTACGTCGGCGGCATGGGCGCACGCGACAAGAACTTCTACAACCAGCTGGCCTGCGAGTACGGCTTCGAGAAGGAGGCCAAGGAGATCCAGGACCTCTACCTCTCGGGCAAGAAGAAGGAGGCCGAGGCACTGGTCCCGCTCGAGTGGCTCGAGGCGGGCAACCTCGTGGGTCCCGAGTCCTACGTCAAGGAGCGCATCGCCGCGTTCAAGGAGTCCGGCGTGACGCACCTGTCGGTCACCCCGGCCAGCGACGACCCGGCCGGCACCATCGCCCAGATCAAGGAGTGGGTGTCCTGAGCACCCGCGGCGCCGCCCCCGTCGCGAGGGTGCGGACCTCGGTCCGCGCCGTCGAGGGGACCTCGGTCCGCGGGGGCGGCAGCCGCAGCTCGGTGCGCACCGCCGGCAGCTGCTCGCCGGCGGAGCCCGCACCATCCGCAGGAGCCGCAGCACCGAGCGGCTCGTCGCGCGTCGGCCGCAGCCGGCCGACCAGGCTCCAGGCGCCGCTGAGCAGCGTGAGCCACGCCGGGATGCCGACCAGGTAGGCCGGCACGACCCAGAGCGGGTGGACCTGCCAGGCCAGGACCAGCCCAGCCATGATCGGTGCCACGACCAGCACCGCGGCAGCCCCGACCAGGGCGAGGCGTCCGAGCCTCGCCCTGCTGGGTACCTCGTCGGTGGTCATGCCTGTGGTCGTACCTGTGGTCGTGCCTGTGCTCATGTCAGTGCTCATGCCTGTGTGTCCCCCATGCGCCGCTGGCCTCCAGACAACCAAACGATCGACGTCAAGGAAAAGTCACGGTCCGATGATCGAACAAGTCCGGACGGTCCCTCCAGACCCGTCGGACCCCGTTCAAGCACCCGTCTTGGCCGGTGGGCCAGGTCACGTGGCGCGCCGCCCGGTCGTTAGCCTGAGTCGATGAACGAGCAGCCCACCCCGCAGCAGGTACGCCGGGCGCTGGCCCGCGTCGAGCGTGGCGCTCGGCTGGATCCGGCCGAGGCGACGGTGCTGCTCGCCGCGTCCGGCGAGGACCTGCAGCGGTTGTGCACCGCGGCGGCGCGGGTGCGCGACGCCGGCCTGGAGGCCGCGGGTCGTGCGGGCGTGGTGACGTACTCGCCGAAGGTGTTCATCCCGGTCACGCGGTTGTGCCGCGACCGGTGCCACTACTGCACGTTCGTGGAGACCCCGGGCCAGGCGGCCCGGGAGGGCCGGGCGCCCTACCTCTCGCCCGACGAGATCCTCGCGATCGCCTCCCAGGGGGCGGCGATGGGTTGCCTGGAGGCGCTGTTCACCCTCGGCGACCGGCCCGAGGACCGCTGGCCCGAGGCGCGCGCGTGGCTCGACGAGCAGGGCTACGACTCCACGCTGGCCTACGTCCGTGCGATGGCGGTGCGGGTGCTGGAGGAGACCGGCCTGCTGCCCCACCTCAACCCGGGCGTCATGTCGTGGGAGGAGATGAACCGCCTCAAGCCGGTCTCCCCGTCGATGGGGATGATGCTCGAGACCACCTCGCGGCGGCTCTTCGAGACCAAGGGCGAGGCCCACTTCGGCTCCCCCGACAAGGACCCGGCGGTGCGACTGCGGGTGCTCGAGGACGCCGGTCGTCTCTCGATCCCCTTCACCACCGGACTGCTGGTCGGCATCGGCGAGACGCTGGAGGAGCGTGCGGACACGATCTTCGCGCTGCGCGGCTCCGCGACGGCCTACGGGGCGATCCAGGAGGTGATCGTCCAGAACTTCCGGGCCAAGCCCGACACCGCGATGCGGCACGCCGACGACCTCGGCCTGGACGAGTACCTCGCCGCGATCGCCGTCACCCGGCTCGTGCTGGGCCCCAGGGCGCGGGTCCAGGCACCGCCCAACCTCACCGACCTCGCCGAGTGCCACGCGCTGCTCGGCGCCGGCATCGACGACTGGGGCGGGGTGTCCCCGCTGACGCCGGACCACGTGAACCCCGAGCGCCCCTGGCCCTCGGTGGAGCGGTTGCGCGAGATCAGCGCCGAGGCCGGCTTCGAGCTGGCCGCGCGGCTCACGGTCCACCCGGAGTACGTCCGCGCCTCGCTGGCCGGTGACGCGGCCTGGATCGACCCCCGCGTGCGGTCCCACGTGGCCGCCCTGGCCACCCCCGAGGGGCTCGCCCGACCCGGCGTACGACCCGAGGGGCTGGCGTGGCAGGAGCCCGACGGTGGACTGGAGTCCACCGGCAGGACCGACCTGTTCGCCGCCATCGACGCAGAGGGGCCAGGAGGGGGCCGCACCGAGGACCGGCGCTCGGACTTCGCCGAGGTCTACGGCGACTGGGAGAGCGTCGGCGCCGCGGCGACCATCACCGGAGCCCCCGCGGTGCTGCACAGCGAGGGCCGCGAGGCGCTGGCCGCCGCCGAGGCCGACCCGGGCAACCTCTCCGACGAGCACGCCCTGACCCTGATGACCGCCGAGGGCCCGCTGCTGGAGCAGGTGTGCCGGCTGGCCGACGACCTGCGCCGCGAGGTCGTGGGCGACGACGTGACCTACGTGGTCAACCGGAACATCAACTTCACCAACGTCTGCTACGTCGGCTGCCGCTTCTGCGCCTTCGCGCAGCGCAAGACCGACGCCGACGCCTACACGCTGTCGATGGACGAGGTCGCCGACCGCGCTGCGGAGGCGTGGGACCTCGGCGCGACCGAGGTGTGCATGCAGGGCGGAATCGACCCCGACCTGCCGGCCTCGGCGTACTTCGACCTCGCGACCGCGGTCAAGCAGCGGGTGCCGGAGATGCACGTGCACGCCTTCTCGCCGATGGAGGTCGTCAACGGCACGGCCCGCACCGGCCTGTCGGTGGAGGACTTCCTGATCAAGGCCCGCGAGTCGGGGCTCGGGTCGTTGCCGGGCACCGCGGCGGAGATCCTCGACGACGAGGTCCGCTGGGTGCTGACCAAGGGCAAGTTACCCGCCCGGACCTGGATCGACATCGTCTCCACCGCGCACCGCATCGGGCTGCCGACGACCTCGACGATGATGTACGGCCACGTCGACAACCCGCGGCACTGGGTCGGCCACCTGCGCGTCCTCTCCCGGATGCAGGACGAGGCCCTCGAGCACGGCGCCGCCCGGTTCACTGAGTTCGTGCCGCTGCCCTTCGTGCACACCTCCGCACCGATCTACCTCGCCGGCGTCGCCCGCCCCGGGCCGACGATGCGCGACAACCTCGCGGTCCACGCGATGGCGCGGATCCTGCTGCACGGGCGGATCGACAACATCCAGACCTCCTGGGTCAAGCTGGGTGTCGAGGGCACCCGGGCGATGCTCCGGGCGGGGGCCAACGACCTCGGCGGCACCCTGATGGAGGAGACGATCTCCCGGATGGCCGGCTCCGAGCACGGGTCGGCCAAGACCGTCGCCGAGCTCGTCGACATCGGCGCCGGCATCGACCGACCCGTCCGCGAGCGCACCACCTTGTACGCCGCCCGTTAGGGGTCTCCCCCACGATGGAGCCATGGCCCTGTCGTGGACGAACGCCCTGATCGCCGCCGGCTCCGCCCTGGGCGGGGCACTGGCGCTGGTGCTGGCCGCGCACGTCGCGTTCCGGCTGCTGGCACGGCGCTGGCCACCGGGAGCGGCGCTGTCGGACTCCGCGCGCGTCCCGTTCCGCGCCCTCGCGCTGGTCCTCGCGGCCAACGGCTGGGTCGCCAGCGTCCGGCCACGCGGGGCCGAGCACTGGGCGTGGTCGGCCGGCGCACTGGGCCTGCGCATCACCGGCATCGTCGTCGGCGCCTGGCTGCTGTGCGCGGTCCTGCTCTTCCTCGAGGACCTCACGCTGGGTCGCGCCCGCACCGACGTCAGGGACAACCGCGTGGCGCGCCGGGTCCGGACCCAGGTGCTGCTGGTGCGCCGCCTCACGGTCGCCGCGGTGGTCGTGGTCGCCCTCGGTGCCATCCTGCTCAGCTTCCCCGGCGTGCGCGCCCTGGGCGCCTCCGTGCTCGCCTCCGCCGGCCTCATCTCCGTCGTGGCCGCCCTGGCCGCCCAGTCCACGCTGGCCAACGTCTTCGCCGGCATCCAGCTGGCCTTCAACGACGCCATCAAGGTCGAGGACGCCGTCATCGTCGAGGGCGAGTGGGGCACCATCGAGGAGATCACGCTCAGCTACGTCGTGGTCCGCATCTGGGACGACCGGCGGATGATCCTCCCGTCCACCTACTTCACCACCACGCCGTTCCAGAACTGGACCCGGCGCAACTCCGAGCTGATGGGGTCGGTCGAGATGGACCTGGACTGGCGCGTGGACACCGACCGGCTGCGCGCGCACCTGCCCACCGTGATGGCCGCCGCCGGCAACCTCTGGGACGGCCGGGTGTCGCACCTGCAGGTGACTGACGCCGTGGAGGGGTTGGTCCGGGTACGCGTGCTCGTGACGTCGTACGACGCCCCCACGCTCTACGACCTGCGCTGCCACGTGCGGGAGGCGCTGGTGGGCTGGTTGCGGGAGGAGCAACCGGACGCGCTACCCCGCTGGCGGATCGCCTGAGGGGGTGGGACGGTCCGGCCGGTGGCGTGCCTAGGTTGGCTACATGAGCCAGAGCGAACCGACCGACCTGGATCCCGACGCCACGACCGCCGCGGAGAGCTACGGCGACTACAGCGTCGACGACGAGGACCAGCCCGTCGGGCTGGACAACCTCACCGACGTCGAGGGCGACGTGGAGGACGAGCTCGACCGGGGCTACTCACCCCCGGAGAAGTACTCACCGGCCCAGGGCTACGGCAACACGCCCTACGAGGAGGCCACCGGCGAGTCGCTCGACCAGCGGATCGCCCAGGAGGAGCCGGAGCCGGACCCCTACGCCGAGGTCCCGACCGAGAACCTCGACGACGGCGAGGTCGGGGACGAGCGCGCCGGACGGCTCGTCGACCCCGACCAGGGCCTGGGCGAGGACACCGAGAAGGACCTCGTGGGCGACGACGTCGGCATCGACGGCGCCGCAGCCTCCGCGGAGGAGGCAGCGGTCCACGTCGTCCGCGACGAGTGACCCGGAGAGAGTAGAACCTGTTCTAGTCCGGCAGTAGGGTGCCGAGGTGCGCTTCAGCCTCAGCACCGCCTACCTGCCCGTGACCGAGCTACCCGCCCTGGCGCGGGCAGCCGACCGGCTCGGCTACCACGCTATGGCCGTCCCCGCCCACGTCGTGGACCTGGAGACCCTCCAGACGCCCTACCCCTACACCGCCGACGGTGAGCGACGGTGGGACCGGGACGCGGCATGGCCGGACCCGTGGGTGCTGATCGGGTCGCTGGCGGCGGTGACGACCCGGCTGCGCTTCTTCACCTCAGTCTACGTCCCGGCCATCCGCAACCCCTTCCAGGTCGCCAAGTCGGTGGGCACCGCGGCGGTGCTCTCCGGCGACCGGGTCGCCCTGGGGGTGGGCATCGGGTGGTGCCGCGAGGAGTTCGAGCTGCTCGAGCAGGACTTCCGCACGCGCGGGCGTCGCACCGACGAGGCGCTGCGGCTCATGGAGGCGCTGTGGGCGCCCGGCTGGACCGAGTTCGACGGCGAGTTCTACTCCGCCCCGCGCATGGTCATGGAGCCGACGCCGGGCGAGCGCATCCCGGTCTACGTCGGCGGGCTGTCGGAGGTCGCCTTCCGTCGCGCCGCCCGCCACGACGGCTGGGTGGGCGACCTCTACACCGTGGAGGAGGCGGCGTCGCACGCCGCGACCCTCGCCCGGATGCGCGAGGAGGCCGGCAACGAGCGCGACTTCTCGGTCATCACCGCGCTCACCGACGCCTTCACCCCCGAGCAGTTCGCCCGGGCGGCCGAGCTGGGCGTCACCGACGTCATGACCATGCCGTGGGCCTACTACCACGGTCTCGACGTCAGCCTGGAGCAGAAGCTCGACGGGCTGGAACGCTTCGCCCAGGACGTGCTGCGGCCCCTGGGAGTGGCGGAGCACCCGGAAATGTAGAGAACCGCTGGTGTCTCGGGTCACCAGCGGTTCATGAAGAACACTAAGCCGCGAGCCGGCGCCTGTCAGGTGAACGACCGCGAGATCCCGCCATGCGGGCGAACTGGTCCAGCCCACCAGCCCACTACATTGGCGTCGTGAGCACCCCGAACGAGCAGCCCGAGACCCAGCCCACGGCGCCTGGGTCGCCCGAGTCGCCGGAGCCGAGCGAGCCGTCGCGGCCGTCCAGCTCCGAGAAGCAGCCCGAGAACCCGCTGCGCGGGTCGCGGACCAGCGGCGTGTGGGTCGGGACCGTCGGGCTGGGCCTGCTGCTGGTGCTCCTGGTCGTGTTCATCGCCCAGAACACCGACACCACCACGGTGCGGTTCCTCTCCTTCGAGGGGGAGGCACCGGTGGCGGTCGCCCTCCTGATCGCCGTCGCCGCGGGCATCCTGCTCACCGCGACGGCCGGCTCCCTGCGAATCCTCCAGCTGCGCCGGCGGACCCGGAAGGTCACTCGAGGCTGAGCTCGACCATCAGCTCGTCGGCGATCTGCTCCAGGGCGGCGCGCAGCTCGTCGAGGCCGGACCCGTCCGGGGCACTCAGCTCGGCGTCGACCTCGAACAGCAGACCACCGGCCATCGGAGCCTCTCGCAGGTCGGTGGCCAGGCTCTCGATGCCGACCCCGTGAGCGGCGATCGTGCGCGAGATCTCCGCGACGATGCCGGGGCGGTCGGTGCCCAGTAGGTGCAGCGCCACACTGGTCGGGGACGACTCCGCGGGAGCGTCGGTGCGGCGTACGTCGACGCGCAGCCCGTCGCCCGCCAGCGCCGCCAGGTCGGCCTCGAGCGCCTCGGGACGGTCGATGAGCGCGTTGAGGACCTGGTAGTAGCGCGTGGAGCTCATGTCGAACTTCTCGCGGACCGCGGTCTCTTTGGCGCCGGCGTACTTCCACCACTGACGCTCGAACTCCAGGATGTCCCGGTCCCGCTCCGACAGCGCGTCGGCGCCGGTCGGCGTCTCGAGGCTGGCGTGGGCCTGTGGCTCCATGGCGATCTCTCCGCACGTGTGGTCTGGTGGTCCGGGCCCACTGTAGTGCACGGAACTACACGGATGTCATTAGCCCGTCGGCCGCGTCGCTGGCAAGTCCGCGCGGGTGGGGCCCGGCGCCCGGGGCGGTTCGTAGGGTGGGCCGGTGACCTCCTCGGACCCCGCCCACGAGCCCAGCACCGACGAGCCCGGCACCGGCGATCCCACCCCCGCCGGAGAGCCCGTCCGCTGGGGCTTCCTGGCCACCGGCAAGATCGCCCGCTCCGTCGCCGCGGACCTGGCGCTGGTCCCCTCGGCCCGACATGGCGATCGAGGCCGGCAAGCACGTGATGTGCGAGAAGCCGCTGACCCTCAACGCCCGCGACGCGGAGGAGATGGTGCGGCTGGCCCGCGAGCACGACGTCTTCCTCATGGAGGCGATGTGGAGCGCGTGCCACCCGGTGGTCCGCGAGCTGCGCGAGCGCCTGCACGCCGGCGACTTCGGCACCCCGCGCCAGCTGCGTGCCGAGCTCGGCTTCGTGGTCTCCGCCGGCCCCGACGACCGCCTCCTCGACCCCGCGCTGGGCGCCAGCGCCCTGCTGGACATGGGGATCTACCCCCTCACCTTCGCCCACCTCATGCTCGGCGCACCCGAGCAGCTGACCGCGACCGCCTCCCTGTCCGAGAGCGGCATCGACCTCGACGTCGCGCTCACCGGCCAACCGCGCCATCTGCGACTGCTGCCAGCTGCCGCCGTGCCGCTCGACGGGGGCGGAGACCGCCGAGACCAGCCCGGGACGGTCGGCTCCGATGACGGTCAGGACGAGGTGGGCCTGGGGGCTGCTCATGCGGTGGAGCGTACTGCCGGCTCCGGTCGCGACCCGGCCAGCGGCATCAGCGGTCTCATCGAGGCCACGACGGTCCAGGGCAGCACGTCGACCGCGAGGAGCGCCACCGCGCCGGAGATGGTCTTGTCGGCCAGCGAGGTGATGATGTTGGAGCTGGCCACGGCCAGCCACGACGAGTTCACGACGTCCTGGATGATGACCCGGACGTCGTCGGCGCCGTTGCCGGTCTCGCCGTTGAGCGCCAGGATGATCGGCACGGCGAGCACCGAGCAGCACAGGGCCGTGATGGCGCTGAGCCCGAAGAAGCGCGGGACGGTGGTGCCCATCCGGAACCGCCGCACGCCGTAGCCCCAGACCAGCGCCCCGGCGACGTTGACGACGGCGAACGGGATGGAGTCGTAGCCGGAGATGCCGACGCCGAGCAGGTTGCTCGACAGGCCCACGCCGGCACCCCACCAGGGGCCCAGGATGATCGCGGTGACCGCGGTGCCGACCATGTCGAGGTAGAGCGGGATCTCCAGGACGTCGACGAGCCACCGGCCGAAGAGGTTGATCGCCAGGCAGCCCAGGCAGAGCAGGAGTGCCGCCTTCACGGTCGGCGGTGCCGGCGGCGGCGCCGGGGGCTCGGGCGGCAGCTCGGGCTCCGGGGCGGGCGCCGGCTCCCCCACCGGCGTCGGTGCGGCCCCGGCGTGGGCGGTGCGGCAGCGCTCGGCCCACTCGTCGACCTCGGCCTCGCTGGCACCCAGGGCACGGACGATGTCGAGCACGAGCGCGGTGTCCATGCGGCGACGGCCCTCGCGGAAGGCGTCGTAGACGGTGGTGCGCGCCGGGCGGGAGTGCGCCTCGGCGCCTCCTCGCAGCTCGCGGATCCTGGCGATGCGCAGGGCGATCTCGGCGTAGGACGGGGACCCCGCAGCCGCGCGGCGGGCCTGGAGGTCCCCCGCGATCTGGTCAAACGTGGTCATCCGAGCCTCACGGCGAGAAGGATAGGGGTGACGGCCGACCCTGTTAAGGGTTTCCGCGCTACACCCCCGAACAAGTCCGAACATGTCCGAACACGCGGGGCCGCGTATGGTCTCCCGGTGACTGTGCCAGAGACGGGGCCCGCGGAGCCCTCGGCCACCCCCACGTCGTACCTCGAGCGCGTCGACCCCGACGAGCTCGCCACGACGCTGAAGGTACTCTCCGAGCTGCACCTGCTGGCGCCCGACCACCCCGACGTGCGCACGGTCAAGCACGCCACCGGGCACATGTGGAAGCTGATCAAGAAGACCCGTCGTGCTGCGCTGCGCGCCGAGCGAGCGGCCCACGACCGTGCCGTGGTCGAGCGCACCGCCACCGGCTCGGCCCTGCGCATCGACGACGAGACCGCCGGCCTGCCGCTGGTCTCCACCGCGCAGGGCGCCTACGCCGGGGAGCTCATCACCGCCCGCGGCTGCTACATCTGCAAGACCGACTACACGTTGGTCGACGCGTTCTACCACGGCCTGTGCCCCGACTGCGCCGCGTTCTCCCACTCCAAGCGCGACCAGCGCACCGACCTGACCGGCCGCCGCGCGCTGCTCACCGGCGGGCGGGCCAAGATCGGCATGTACATCGCGCTGCGGCTGCTGCGTGACGGGGCCGACCTGACCATCACCACCCGCTTCCCCAAGGACGCGGTGCGCCGGTTCGCGGCGATGGAGGACTCAGCCGACTGGCTGCACCGCCTCACCGTGGTCGGCATCGACCTGCGCGACCCGACGCAGGTGGTGGCGCTGACCGACGACGTGGCCGCGGCCGGCCCGCTCGACATCCTCATCAACAACGCCTGCCAGACCGTGCGGCGCAGTCCCGGCGCCTACTCCCAGCTGGTGGAGATGGAGTCGGCCCCGCTGCCAGACCTGCCCGTGCTGCCGGAGATGGTTTCCTTCGACCGGATCTCCGAGGCACACCCCGCGGCGATCACCGGGGCGCTGCGCGAGCACTCCGTGGCCCACCACGAGGGGGAGTCCGCCGAGCAGGCGCAGGCGGCGCACAACGCCGCCAGCCTCACCGCGCTGGCACTCAAGGCGGGCCACGCCTCCCTCGACGCGCACCTGGCCGGCACCGCCGTCGACGCCGGCGGGCTGCTGCCGGACCTGCAGACCACCAACTCCTGGACCCAGGTCGTCGACGAGGTGGACCCGCTGGAGCTGCTCGAGGTGCAGTTCTGCAACGCGATCGCGCCGTTCCTGCTGGTCTCGCGCCTGCGCCCCGCGATGCGCGCGGCGATCGCCCGCGGTGCGCGCCGCGCGTACGTCGTCAACGTGAGCGCGATGGAGGGGCAGTTCGGCGGACGGCGCTACAAGGGCGCGGGACACCCGCACACCAACATGGCCAAGGCGTCGCTCAACATGCTGACGCGCACCTCGGCGACCGAGATGTTCGAGACCGACCGGATCCTGATGACCTCGGTGGACACCGGCTGGATCACCGACGAGCGCCCGCACCAGGAGAAGCTGCGCATCGCCGCCGAGGGCTGGCACGCCCCGCTGGACCTCGTCGACGGCGCGGCTCGGGTCTACGACCCGATCGTGCGCGGCGAGGCCGGCGAGGACCTCTACGGCTGCTTCCTCAAGGACTACGTCAAGGCGCCCTGGTAGGGACAAGCGGCAGGCGTGGCGCGACCCCTCGTACGGGATGGTCGACCACCGCCGACCACCCCGTACGGGTCTCAGTCGGTGCTGCCGACGCTCCCGGTCCCCACTGCCTCGCCGTGCGCGGCTGGTTCGCCGGCACTGCTACGGCAGCTCGGGGCGGGCATCGTGAACGTCTTGACGCGGGGCAAGCTGCCCGGCACCAACGCGGTCACGCGGACGAACTCGTCGACCGCCGGGCACCCGCCGACCTCGCCGAGACCGATGGTGCGCACGTTGGAATGCCAGGAGTACGACACCCCATCGCCGAGCCAGCCCTGGTAGAGGAACTTCAGACCAGCCTTCTTGCCCTTCTTCGTGGCCGATGCCTTGGTGGTGTGCAACCACATCGAGGACTTCTTCTTGTCCACCGAGCCGAACGTCTTGACCCATGAGCGTCGAGTGGGCTTCGCCCCGGGGTCCACGAGCAGGCCCGGCGCCCAGGTCCACAGGGCGTCGGCTCGTGCGCCCCCGGGTGACGCGTCCTTGCCCTGGACGGTCACGTAGACCGTCCGTCCGGACAGGCGCTCCTCCGGAACGAACGAGAAGGTCTGGGTGGCCTCGTCGTACGTGGTCGGGATCTCGACCTGCCCCTTCACCTGCTTGGCCATCGGCTTCCAGCCGTGGGTGGCCGTGACGCGCGCGATCACGTCGACGTCCTCGTCCCAGCTTCCGGTGAAGGAGATGGTCGCCTCTTCGCCCGTCTCCAAGACGATGTAGTCGTAGTCGTCGCCGACTCCGCCCTCCGGGCCAGAGACGGTCGCTGCCGTGGGCTGACCGACCACCTCGTGCTGGTAGGAGTAGACCTGGCTCCGGGCGGACTCGACGTACTCGCCGTACTGACCGGCCGACCTGTCGAACTGGTGGTACTCCAGGGTGAGCCTCGACGGCTCGTCGGTCGACAAGGCATAGCAACCGTAGGTCGTGAGCGACGTCGGCAGCTCGTCTTGGAAGGTGTAGGCCGTGCCTATCGGCCACTCGTAGCCGTCGACGCGCAACTCGTAGTAGCCATCGGTGCCAGGCTCGGGAGGCGTCGCGTCCTCGAAGGAGACGACGGCCTGGCACCCGGTCTGAAGTCGGAGATCACCACCGACATGATCGCCGCGCGACCACGTTGACTTGTCCAGCACGACATCGATGATTTCCAGGTCGAGGTCCGGCTCGACCGCGGTGGCTGTGCTCGTCACCAGCGCGGCAGGCAGGATCAAGGTGGCGATCATGCATGACGGCAGGAGGCGCGCAATACGCTGCAGGGAGGGCATGTGCTGCACTCTGCCGCGATGATCAGACGGACGAAGGTGTGTCGGTCATTCCCGAACGACTCCGAACAAGGACCGCGCGGGGACCCGCGGGATCACTCCCACTCGATGGTGCCCGGCGGCTTGCTGGTGATGTCGACGGTGACCCGGTTGACCTCGGGCACCTCGTTGGTGATGCGGGTGGAGATCCGCTCCAGCACCTCGTAGGGCAGCCGCGCCCAGTCGGCGGTCATGGCGTCCTCGGAGGTGACCGGGCGCAGCACCACCGGGTGGCCGTAGGTGCGACCGTCGCCTTGGACGCCGACGCTGCGGACGTCGGCGAGCAGGACGACCGGCATCTGCCAGATGTCGTGGTCGAGCCCGGCGCGGGTCATCTCCTCGCGGGCGATCGCGTCGGCCTCGCGCAGGATGTCGAGGCGCTCGCGGGTGACCTCGCCGATGATGCGGATGCCCAGGCCGGGGCCGGGGAAGGGTTGGCGCTGGACGATGACGTCGGGCAGGCCGAGCTGGGCGCCGACCGCGCGGACCTCGTCCTTGAAGAGCGTGCGCAGCGGCTCGACCAGCTCGAACTCGATGTCCTCGGGCAGGCCACCCACGTTGTGGTGGCTCTTGATCGTCGCAGCGCCCGCGCCGTGTCCGGACTCGACCACGTCGGGGTAGAGCGTGCCCTGCACCAGGAAGCCGACGGTGGTGCCCTCGGGGGCGGCGTCGATGATGTCGGACTGCGCGGCCTCGAAGGTGCGGATGAACTCGCGGCCGATGATCTTGCGCTTGGTCTCCGGGTCGCTGACACCCGCCAACGCGTCGAGGAACTGCTTCTCGGCGTCGACCACGACCAGCTTCGCCCCGGTGGCGGCCACGAAGTCGCGCTCGACCTGCTCGGACTCACCCTTGCGCATCAGCCCGTGATCGACATAGACGCAGGTGAGGCGCTCGCCGATCGCCTTGGCGACGATCGCACCGGCGACCGCGGAGTCGACACCGCCGGACAGCCCGCAGATCGCGCGGCCGGCCTCACCGATCTGCGCGCGCACCCGCTCCACCTGCTCCTCGGCGATGTTGCCGATGGTCCAGGTGGGGGCGCACTTGGCGATGTTCCAGAGGAAGTGCTCGAGGATGCGCTGGCCGTGCTCGGAGTGCATCACCTCGGGGTGCCACTGCACCCCGGCGAAGCCCGCCTCGACGTTCTCGAACGCCGCGACCGGGGTGCCCTCGGTGCTGGCGAGCACCGAGAAGCCCTCGGGCGCCTGCGAGACCGAGTCACCGTGCGACATCCAGACGTTGTGCTGGGCGGGGATGCCCTCCAGCAGCACGCCGTGCTCACCGATGGTGACCGGGGTGCGGCCGTACTCCCGGGCACCGTTGTTGTCGACGGTCCCGCCGAGCCCGAGGGCCATCAGCTGGAAGCCGTAGCACATGCCGAAGACGGGGGTGCCGCTGGTGAACATCGCCTGGTCGATCGACGGGGCGCCCTCGGCGTACACCGAGGACGGGCCGCCGGACAGGATGATGGCCTTGGGGCCCTTCGCCAGCATCTCGGCGACGGGCATGTCGTGGGGCACGATCTCGGAGTAGACCCGCGCCTCGCGCACCCGGCGGGCGATCAGCTGGGCGTACTGCGCGCCGAAGTCGACGACGAGGACCAGGTCGTGCTCAGGCGCATCCGTCATGCGGCGAATCCTATCGGCGAGAAGCCGACCGCTCCCCCACCAGGTGCGTGGCTCTCGACACTGCGTAGATCACGACGTTCTGCAGGCCACCGGGCTGTTCCACCTGCAGAACGTCGTGGTCTGCGGGGCTGCTCGAGCGCCTGCCTCCTGACCGCGGATCTCGACACGTCCGTCGCGGCCTCGTCCCTCGGCCGCGGGGCTGCTCGATCTCCTCGCCGGCTCTTGCTCGGAAAAATGCACCAGGGCCCGGCCGGGGAGGGAGGGTGGCCGGGCCCTGATCGTCCACGCTCTGCTGGACAGCGCCTGGACCGCGACCCGGCTATTGGGAGGGAGCATGACTGCCGGGTCTGCTCACCTCAACGACCACCCGGGGCCGGGGTTACGTCCAGGTCACGACCGGATCAGAAATACTTTCCCGGTCCAGACCACCGACCTGAGGAGGGGTCTCAGGAGACCCCCACGATCGGCAGTCGCAGCGCGCCGGGGGCCGCGGCCGGGACGGCCGGCGAGGCCGGCGGCACCGGGGCGATCCGCTGGTAGTCCGCACCCAGCGGCGGCCGGGCGTCCTCCTCGCCCTTGTTGGGCCACAGCGACATCATCCGCTCGGCCTGGGCGGTGATCGTCAGCGACGGGTTCACGCCCAGGTTGGCGCTGATCGCCGACCCGTCGGCGACGTGCAGGCCGGGGTGGCCGTAGACGCGCTGGTAGGGGTCGATGACGCCGGACTCGATGGAGTCGCCGATCGCGCAACCCCCGATGAAGTGGGCGGTGAGCGGCATGTTGAACGGCTCGCCGATGTTGCCGCCGGGCGTGCCGCCCAGCAGGCGGGCCATCCGGCGCACGGCGTCGTTGGCCACCGGGATCCAGGTCGGGTTCGGGGCGCCGTGGCCCTGGCGGGAGGTCATCCGCCAGCCCAGCAGGCCCTTCTTGCCGTAGGTCTGGATGGAGTTGTCCAGCGACTGCATGACCAGCGCGATCACGGTGCGCTCGGACCAGTGCTTGAGGTCGTAGAGCTCCTTGATGTTGCCGCGCTGGTGCCACATCTCCTTCAGCCAGCTGCGCCAGCGCGGCTCGTCGCCGTCGCCGTCGGTCAGCACCGTCTGCATCAGGGCCATGGTGTTGAAGCCCTTGCCGTAGCGGACCGGCTCGATGTGGGTGTCGGTGTCGGGGTGGAAGCTGGAGGTGATCGCGACGCCGTAGGAGTAGTCCGTGGTGTCGCCGCTGGGCGCGATGGCGCCGAGGATCGACTCGGAGTTGGTGCGCGAGAGGTAGCCGAGGCGGTCCGACAGCCCCGGCAGGTGGCCCTCGTCCTTCATCCGGTGCAACAGCTTCTGTGTGCCCAGCGAGGCCGCCGCGAAGACCACGTGCTCGGCCGTCAGCGTGCGCGTGGTGCGCGGGGTGGCGCGGCGGGCCTTGGTGAACTTCACCGCGACGTCGTACCCGCCGCCCTCGCGCGGGCTGACCCGGGTGACCGTGGTCAGCGGCATCACCTTCGCGCCGTTCTTCTCCGCGAGGTAGAGGTAGTTCTTGACCAGGGTGTTCTTGGCGTTGTGGCGGCAGCCCGACATGCACTCGCCGCAGTTGCGGCAGGGGTTGCGGTCGGGGCCGGCACCACCGAAGAACGGGTCGGCGACCTTCTCGTCCGGGTCCGCACCGGGGCCGCCGAAGAAGACGCCCACCGGTGTGGGGTGGAAGGTGTCGCCCACGCCCATGTCGGTGGCGACCTTCTCCATCACGTCGTCGGCCGGGGTGCGGATGGGGTTCTCGACGACGCCGAGCATCCGCTTGGCCTGGTCGTAGTAGGGCGCCAGCTCGTCGCGCCAGTCAGTGATGTGGCTCCACTGGGCGTCGTTGTAGAACGCCGGCAACGGCTCGTAGAGGGTGTTGGCGTAGACCAGCGAGCCACCGCCGACACCGGCGCCGGCCACGATCATCGTGTCCCGGACTGCGTCGATGCGCTGGATGCCGTAGCAGCCCAGGGCCGGGGCCCACAGGTAGGACTTGATGTCGAGGGTGCCGGAGGAGAAGTCGGAGTCCTCGAAGCGAGCGCCGGCCTCGATGACACCGACCTTGTAGCCCTTCTCGGTCAGTCGCAGCGCGGAGACCGAGCCGCCGAAGCCGGATCCGATGACCAGGACGTCGTAGTCGAAGGTCGCGTGCTTGCCCATGGGTCAGGCCCTCCCCAGCTTCTTCATCAGGCGCAGGTTCGCGGTCATGACACCGGCGTACTGCTCGTCGGACATGCCCAGCATCGGCGCGAAGCGCAGCAGGCGCTGCGTGCCGACAGACTGGGACTCGGTGTAGCGGTGGATGCCCTCGCTGCCCTGGCGCCGGCCCATGCCGGACTCGCGCATGCCGCCCATCGGGGAGTCGATGCTGGCGAAGGTGGCGCCGAAGGCCTCGTTGATGTTGACGGTGCCGCACTTGACCTGGCGGGCCAGGTCGCGGGCCCGGGCGCCGTCGCGGCTGTAGATGGAGGCGTTGAGGCCGTACTCGCCGTCGTTGGCGCGCGCCACGGCGTCGGCCTCGTCGTGGAAGCGGTACAGCGAGATGACCGGACCGAACGTCTCCTCGCCGAAGCAGGTCATCTCGGGGGTGACGCCCTCGAGGATAGTCGGCTCGAAGTAGAACGGACCGAGGTCGGGTCGCGCCTTGCCGCCGCACAGCACGCGCGCACCCTTGGCGACCGCGTCGTCGACGTGACGGACCACGGTGTCGAGCTGGTCCTGGCTGATCAGGGAGCCCATGTCGTTGCCCCAGTCCAGGGTCGCGCCCAGCGTCATCGCCTCGGTGCGGGCGACGAAGCGCTCGACGAACCGGTCGTAGACCTGGTCGGCGACGAAGAGCCGCTCCATGGACACGCAGAGCTGGCCGGCGTTGGAGAACGAGGCGCGTACGGCGCCCTCGGCCGCCCGCTCGACGTCCGCGTCACGCAGCACCAGCATGGGATTCTTGCCGCCGAGCTCCAGCGAGCAGCCGATGAGGCGCTCGGCGCAGCCGGCCGCGACCTTCTTGCCGGTGGCCGTCGAGCCGGTGAAGCAGATGTAGTCGGCCTTGCCGATCACCGAGGTGCCGACGCGGGAGCCGGGGCCGGCCACGACCTGCCAGAGGTCCTTGGGGAACCCGGCCTCCTCCAGCAGCTGCGCGCCCAGCAGGGCGGAGAGCATGGTCTGGGCGTCGGGCTTGGCGACGACCGCGTTGCCGGCGAGCAGGGCCGGGAGGCCGTCGCACAGCGCCATGGTGAAGGGGTAGTTCCACGGCGAGATGATGCCGACGACGCCCTTGGGCACCCGGTTGACCTCGACGCGGGTCAGACCGGGCACGACGCCGAGCTTGCGCTTGGTGTCGAGGTGCTCATGGGCGGTGCGCGCGTAGTACCGAGCGGTGAGCGCGATGTGCATCGGCTCGTCGAAGGCGTGCTTGCGGGCCTTGCCGGACTCCCACACGATCAGGTCGAGGATCTCGTCCTGGCGGTCGAGCACCAGGTCGTGCAGGCGCAGCATGATCGCGGAGCGGTGCTCCAGGCTGGTGCGCGCCCAGGCCTCCTGCGCGCGGCGGGCGCGCGCGAAGGCCTCCACCACGTCGTCCTCGGTGGACTGCGGGATGTGGGCCAGCGGCGCGCCGTTGATCGGCGATCGGACCTCCGCGGTCTCCCCCGAGGTCGCCAGGATGCGGCGCGTCAGCGCCTCGACGTACTCCGGCTCCAGGGCGTAGGAGGCGGTGGGGTCGTGCTCGGGGTCGTGCGGGCCCTCGGCGAGCGGACGGCCGGTGGGGTCGGGCGTGGAGGCACTCATGTACCGAGAGTATGTGACCGGCGTCTCCGGAACTACCCTTCAGTAGCACTTCGTGGCGCTTGACACATTCTTTTGCGATGTCAAACACGAGACCCCCGGGGCCGAGCGGCTCCGGGGGTCTTGCACGGTGAGCGATCAGGGGGCAGCGGCCACCGTCACGTCTTTGGTCACCACGGTGATTCCGTTAGCCTTCAGGACCACGATGAACATCCCCGACGGGGACGAGACACCGGGACCGTCAAGGACGCGCATGCGCAGGTCGGTCCCCGCGCCGGCGTACTTGGTCTTGCCGGTGGCCACCCGAGCACCTCGGGACCCGTTGTTCTTCTGCTCGAACACCTTCCCGGTCACGGTGCGGCACTGCGGGCTGACGTTCGCGCAGGTGACGTCGCCGACCAGGTAGGTCTTCGAGCCGGCCGTGCGCATGGTCAACCCGCCGTCCAGGCTGATCGAGGGCTCCGGGGCGGCCTCGGCGGACGAGGCCAGGCAGACCGCGTCTGTCGAGACCTTCGCCGAGGCGCCGGAGTCGTTGTAGAAGCGCTGGCGCACGTCCTTGTACGCCGACTCCGAGCCCAGGTAGTAGACCCCCGAGGTCAGCTCCGCGAAGGTGCCGGTGACCGCCAGCGACCCCTCCGGGCACGAGGCCGTGGCGTCGGCGGCGGAGCCGTCACGCACGGTGGTTTCTGCCCCCGCGGTCGTCGACGGGACGGTCGAGAGCGTGACCTCGCCGGCGCTGCTGGTGGCCGAGGTGGCCACGCAGTAGACCGTGGAGGTCACCGAACCGGCTCCCGCACCCTCGAAGTAGTGGGTCCAGGTGGATCCGCTGACCGTCGAGCTGAGCAGGTAGGCGTCGCCGTCCAGGGTCCAGCCGGAGCCGACCGGGATGGTCGCGGAGCCCGGGCAGGCAGCTGCCGCCGTGGCGAACCAGTCGGTGGCGGTGGTGCCGAACGGAACCGTCGCCTGCCCCGTGCCGAAGGTCAGCGACTGCCCTCCCACGGTCTTGTTGCCCAGGCAGGTGACGCGCACCCGCCCGGTGATCCGGTCACCGGAGCCGTTGGACACGCTGGTGGTCCACTTCCCGGCGGCGTTGCCGCGGTTGCTGCTGGTGACCACGACGTCGGTCGACTCCCCCACGGAGTCGGCGTCGACCTGGAAGCCGCCATCCACGGCGGTGTAGCCGCTCGGGCAGGAGACCGAGTCGGTCGCGGTGGCGCCGGCGGCGACCTCCACGAACTTCCCGGTCCTGGTGTAGCTCAGGTCCGCGCCAGCAGCGCTGGCGGGGGTGCTCACGGCCACGAGTGGCACCGTGAGTGCGAGAGCGCCCCACATCGCTCCCGTCAGGTGTTTCACGCGCGAATTGCGCATGGCAGAACGTCCTTCCCTCCGACGTAGCGCCCTCCCGCGCCACGTGCTGCTCGCGACAGTAGCCACGCCCGGACGAGCCGGACAGGGTAAAGAACAAGCAAAGGACCAGGTGGGACGAAAGCGCCCCCTGGAGCCGGATTCGGCCCCCGGAAGACCAGACCAGCGGCCTATACCAGCCGGGATCTCAGCCGGCTGGTGGCGGCGTGTAGATCGACTTGAGCTCGGTGTACTGGCCCAGGCCCTCCGGGCCGAACTCGCGCCCGAGTCCGGAGGCCTTGAAGCCGCCGAAGGGCGCGGCGAAGTCCATCGTGTAGGTGTTGATGCCATAGGTGCCGGTGCGCACGCCCCGGGCGACCTCGAGGCCGGCCTCGACGTCGGCGGTCCACACGGTGCCGGCCAGGCCGTAGTCGGAGTCGTTGGCGATGCGTACGGCGTCCTCGACCCCGTCGTAGGCGATCACCGAGACCACGGGGCCGAAGATCTCCTCCTGCGCGATCCGCATCCGGTTGTCGACGTCGGCGAACACCGTGGGACGGACGTACCAGCCGCGGTCCAGGCCGTCGGGCATCCCGACGCCGCCGGCGACCAGGCGGGCCCCCTCCTCCTGGCCCAGGGCGATGTACTTCTGCACCCGCTCCTGCTGGCGCTGGGCGACCATCGGGCCGATCTCGGTGGCCGGGTCCATCGGGTCGCCGACCGTCATGCCGCCGATGCCTGCGGCGAGCGCCTCGACGACCTCCTCGTAGCGCGAGCGCGGTGCGAGGACGCGGGTCTGGGCGACGCACGCCTGCCCGGAGTTCATCACCGAGAGGAACTTCAGTCCCTCGACGGTGGCGGCGAGGTCTGCGTCCTCGAGCACGATCGCGGCGGACTTGCCGCCGAGCTCGAGCGAGCAGCCGATCAGGCGCTCGGCGCAACCGGCCGCGACCTTCTTGCCGGTCGCGGTGGAGCCGGTGAAGGCCACCTTGTCGACGCCGGGGTGTGCGACCAGGTGCTGGCCGACCTCGCGGCCGCCGGCGACGATGTTGACCGCTCCGGCGGGCACACCGGCCTCGTGGAGGAGCTCGGCCATGAGGTAGCAGTCCAGCGGCGACTCCGGCGCCGGCTTCACCACGACCGTGCAGCCGGCGAGCAGCGCCGGGACGACCTTGGACATCACCGTGAACTGCGGGACGTTCCACGGCGGGATGGCGGCGACGACGCCGACCGGCTCGTGGCGCACCACGACGTCGGAGCCCAGCGAGCCGGGGCGCGCGGCCTCCCAGGGGAACTCACGGGCGATCGCGAGGAACGACTCGATCTGCATCCACGGCGCCGGCGACTGGGCCAGCTGGGAGAACGAGGTCGGCGACCCCATCTCGAGGCTGATCAGCTCGGCCATCTCGGTCAGCTTGGCGGCGTAGAGACCCGAGAACGCCTCGATCACCGCGATCCGCTCCTGCGGCGTCATCCGCGGCCAGGGGCCCTCGTCGAAGGCCTTCCGGGCGGCCGCTACGGCGGCGTCGACGTCACCGATGGACGCCTCGGGCACGGTGGCGATGACCTCTTCGCTGTGCGGGGAGACGACCTGCAGGGTGGCGTCGGTAACCGGCGCGCGCCAGCCGCCGTCGATGTAGAAGGCGTCGCGGTCGAGGCTCATCGGTGCTCCAGAGGTGGGGTGGCGGGGTGGTGATCAGGGGGCGACGGAGAAGAAGTCGGTGAAGCCGGACGGGTCGTGGCGGCCGACGGAGAAGTGCTCGAAGAGGCCGAAGCCCTCGGTCTCGGTGCCGTTCTCGTGCACCACGGCGCGGCCGACGTGGTCGACGCAGCCGAACATGAACATGCTCTTCACCGCGTCCGAGGTCAGGTCGTAGGTACGGCGCTCGACGAAGGACTCGCCGTGCCACTGCCCGTGCAGCCAGTCCTGGTCGCCGCCGTAGCCGCCGCCGAAGTGCAGCGGGACCGCGAGCCTGGACTCCACCTCGATGCGCAGCGGGCCCTGCCGGGTCGCGCACTCGAGCGTCGCACCGGTCGGCGTACGACCGCCGGGGGTGTAGTGAATGGTGACCTGCGGCCAGCCGAGCTGCTCGACGCGACCGTCCTTCCACACGCGGGTGCAGTCGTTGAGGGTGCGGATGCCGTCGCCGTCCTCCTGCATGATCACGACGATCGCGTAGTCCTCGAAGCGCATCGGGACGTAGAGCCACCACATGCCGTCGAAGTCGGCGGGGCGGCCGGCGGGCTCGGCCCTCCTCGCCGTCGACCGACAGCGAGCCGGACCAGGTGCCGACCTGGGCGAAGCGCTGGGCGTCGAGGGTGACGCGGGCGCCCTGGCGCATGACGTGGCGCTGCTCCTGCACGACCTCGAAGGAGCCCTCCCAGGTCAGGTCGGCCGCGAGCCCCTCGGTCTCCTCCAGCACCATCCGGATCTTCTGCAGCGGCTCGATCACCTCGAGGCGGTAGCCGCCGACCTGCTGGTGCAGCCGGTCGTCGTCGATCTCGCCGCCGAGGTGGACCGCGGTCTGCTGGTCGCCGCGGGTGACGAGGAAGAAGGCGTCCTTGGTGCGCAGGTTGGGGTAGTAGCCCATGCCGGAGATGACGAAGATGTCACCGGTGCGGTCGTGGGCGTTGAAGTAGCAGCGGTCGTAGAAGTGCCGGTCGCTGGATCCGGGCCAGCCGATCGGCTGCGGGACCTGGTGGAGGGGGTACTCGTCGAGAGGGCCGAGCCCGCCGCGCGCGCGGCTGGGCGTGCTCATCAGGCCCCCACCTTCGCCAGGACCGACTCCAGCAGCGGCTTGCAGTGGAAGAGCGACTCGATGTCCGCAGGCATCTCGATCTCGCCGAAGTGCACCTGGCGGGCGCCGGTGCGCATGAAGACGATGCACCACTGCAGCCCGTTGTAGACGTGGTACCAGTCGAGGTCGCCGAGCTCGACGCCCGACTTCTCGGCGTACGTCGCCACCACGTCCTCCTCGCGCAGGAAGTGCGGCATGCCAGGCAGCTCCAGCATCCCGACGATCGACTCGAAGACCTGGTGGGCGAAGAGCAGCCAGCTCACGTCCAGAGCGCGTGGGCCGAGGGTGACCATCTCCCAGTCCAGGACGGCCACCGGCTCGAAGTCGCGGTAGATGACGTTGCCGATGCGGGCGTCGCCCCAGCACAGCACCGGGTCGCCCTGCTCCTCGGCCATCGGGACGTTCGCCTCGAGCCAGGCCAGGGCACGCTCGACGGTCGGTGAGGGGGCGAGGTCGCGGACGGCGAAGTCGTACCACGCACGGACCTTGGCGAGGTTGCGGTGCAGCAGCGTCTCGCCGTCCTGCTCGGGCGCAAGGTAGCCGAAGCGGCCGAGCGGGTCCTCGATCGCGTGCAGCCGGGCCAGGACGTCGACGGTGGAGTCCTGGAGCCGGCGCTGGTCGGCGCGGTCGGCGTCGAAGAGCCAGTTGTCACCGAAGGGGTAGGGCAGCACGTCGGGGGGCACGACGCCCTCGACGCGGTCCATCAGGAAGAACGGGGTGCCGAGCACCTCGCCGGACTCCTCCAGCCAGCGCACGCCGGGCACCGGGACGTCGGTGAGCTCGCCGACCTGGCGGATCACCTCGTACTGGTGGCCGAGCTCGTAGCGGGGGAAGACCGGGAAGTCCTGGGGCGCGGGTGCGACCCGGGCGACCATCGGCACGGTGTCGCGGGAGCCCTCGGTCCAGGTCGCGTCCAGGACCAGGGTCTCCGAGGACATCCCGTTGCTGTCGGTGCCGCTGTGCAGCACCACCTCCGGCTCGGCGTGCTCCGGTAAGAGGCCCTGCAGCCACCCCTCCAGCACCTCGGGCACGCGGGCCGCGTCGCGGCTGCTGCGCTGCATCTTCAGGTCTGCGGGCGGTGGCGCCTGGGTCACGACGGTCGACTCCTTCGTCCGGACGGTGTGACGTGGGTCATGCCCGGCCAGAATCCTAGAACCTGTTCTACATTGTCAACGCGTGCCAGACAGGTGTGAAAGAGGTGTCTCAGGGCGCCCGCCAGGCCCTCGGGTCCGCTCGGCGACCGGTCCGCCGGGGATTCAGCACACCAGCAGCCCCTTCCTTAACCTGGCTGGGTGCTCCGCCCCTCCCCCCGCCCGACCGCACGCGCCGCTGCCGTCGCCGCCCTGGCGGTCGGTGCCGCGGTGAGCACCCTCGCCGGGCCCGCCGCTCCGCCGGCGCCCGCGGCCCCGTCCGCGGCACGGGGGGCGGTGACCGCCGACCCCGACGACCGCCCAACCGTGCGCGGGCTCCCCCGCCCCGACGGTGCGTACCGCTTCGTGTCCTTCCCCGACTTCCTCAACCAGGACGTCGGCGACGTCACGCGCGCCCCGCACTGGCAGCAGGGCGACCCGAAGGGCACCAACTCCGCCTACGAGGACTCCCTCGACCACGTCCTCGACGACGTCGCGGCCCATCAGCCCGAGGCGTTCCTGGTGGCCGGCGACCTCGTCGAGGGCGAGTGGGGCAAGGACGAGACCGGGGTCGACCCGTTCGGCCCCCACCGCACCACCGACCAGCGCAAGAGGGCGCTGAAGGAGGCTGCGCGCGTCTACTACGGCGACTGGCTGCGCCGCCTCACCGACCACGGGCTGCCGGCCTACCCCGCCGTCGGCGACCACGAGATCGGCGACGACCCGTGGACGCCCCGCGGCGACGCCGAGCGCCGGGCGTGGATCCGCTTCAAGGCCAACCACACCTGGCTGTGGAAGCGGCAGCTGGTCAAGCACACCTACGACGCCGTGCGTCGCGCCCCCAGCGACGACCTGCGCCGGGTCGGCGGGGTCTCGAGCCCCGAGCGCGGGCAGGCCAGCGACACGGCGTACGCCGTCCGGCTGGACCGGGACCTGCTGCTGGTCACCGTCGACGTGTTCCGGCCGACCTCGAGCGGCGTCTCGGTCAGCCTCGACCCCGACCAGCGCGACTGGCTCGCGAAGGTGCTGCGCCGGGCGAAGAAGCAGCAGGTCCCGTGGGTGGTCGTCCAGGGCCACGTGCCGGTCCTCGGACCGGTGCGCACCCGCTTCTCCTCCGGGCTGACCTACGAGGGCAGCGACCTGTGGCAGCTGATGCGCAAGCACGACGTCGACGCCTACCTGTGCGGCGAGGTGCACGACCACACCGTGATCCGGCGCAAGGGCGTGGTGCAGATGTGCCACGGCGGGCTCTTCTACCGCGGCGAGTCGTCGTACGTGCTCGGGCAGGTGACCGACACCAAGCTGATGCTGGAGACCCGCTACCTGCAGGGCGACCCGCAGTGGAGCGGCACCAAGCTGTGGTCGACCGAGGGCGGCAACGGGCCGCGGCGCGTGGTCTACCGCAAGCCGTCGCGGGTCGTCGGCGCCTACGTCCTCAAGCGCGACCCCGAGCGCCCGGACCGCAACAACCGGGTCAAGCAGGCGCGGGGCATCTCCGGGGTCACACCAGGTCGGTGACCTGGACCCGCGCCTCGTCGGCCTCCTGGTCGGTGAGCTTGAGCTGCGACTGCCGCTCGGCCTCGACGCGACGCAGGTAGTGGTCGACCTCCTCGGCGATGCGGGCGTCGTCCCAGTCGAGGACCTCGGCCATCAGGCGAGCGGCGCGCGGGGCGGCGGCGACGCCGCGGTCGAAGGTCTCGATGGAGATGCGGGTGCGCCTGGTCAGCACGTCGTCGAGGTGGAGCGCCCCCTCGTGGGTGACGGCGTAGACGACCTCGGCGGCGAGGTAGTCCTCGGCTCCCTCCAGCGGCAGCGCCAGCTGACGGCGGGTCTGCACCATGGCGAGCAGGTCGTCGATCTGGCCGCCGTAGCGCGCGAGCAGGTGGTCGATGCGAGCGACGTGCAGTCCCGAGCGACGCGCCAGCAGCACCCGCTGGTTGGCACGGGTCTCGTAGGACTCCGCCCCCACGAGCGGCACCCGGTCGGTGGTGGAGTCTCGGACCGCCCCGTGGCCGGTGGTGCGCAGGCTGTGGGCGGCGGCGTCGATGGCGTCGCGGGCCATCACGCGGTACGTCGTGTACTTCCCGCCTGCGATCATCACCAGCCCGGGCACGGGCGTGACGACGGTGTGCTCGCGGGAGATCTTCGAGGTGGGCTCGGACTCGCCGGAGAGCAGCGGTCGCAGGCCGGCGTACACGCCCACGACGTCCTCGTGGTCCAGCGGCTCGCGGAGGATCTCGTTGACGTGCTCGAGGATGTAGTCAAGGTCGCGGCGGCTGGCCGCGGGGTGGGCCTTGTCGAGGTCCCAGGGGGTGTCGGTGGTGCCGATGATCCAGTGGCGGCCCCACGGGATGACGAAGAGCACCGAGGTCTCGGTGCGCACGATGAAGCCGGTCTCGGAGCGGATGCGGTCGCGCGGGACGACGATGTGCACGCCCTTGGACGCCTGCACGTGCAGGGCGCCGCGGCCGCCGACCATCTCCTGGATCTCGTCGGTCCACACTCCGGCGGCGTTGACGACGACGCGGGCGCGGATCTCGAGGTCCTGGTCGTGCTCGAGGTCGCGGGCGGTCACGCCGACGACCCGCTCCCCCTCGCGCAGGAACCCGGTGACCTTCACCCGGGTCGCGACGTGGGCGCCGTGCTTGGCGGCGGTGCGGGCCACGGCCACGACCATGCGGGCGTCGTCGACCTGGCAGTCGTAGTACCTGATCGCGCCGGTGATCGACTCGGCCTTGAAGTCCGGCGCCATCCGCGCGACCTGGCGCCGGGTGAGGTGCCGGTGCATCGGCACGCCCATGTCGTACTTGCCGGCCTTGGCCATGCCGTCGTACAACGCGAGGCCGGCGCCGACGTAGGCGCGCTCGAGGACGGGCTTGGTCAGCGGGTAGAGGAACGGCACCGGGCTGACCAGGTGCGGGGCGAGGCGGGTCAGGAGCAGCCCCCGCTCCTGCAGCGCCTCGCGGACCAGGCCGAAGTCCATCATCTCCAGGTAGCGCAGCCCGCCGTGGATGAGCTTGCTGCTGCGGCTGGAGGTGCCGCTGGCGAGGTCGCGCTGCTCGAGCAGGCCGACGCTCAGACCGCGGGTGACCGCGTCGAGGGCGACACCGGTGCCGGTGATCCCTCCCCCGACGACCAGCACGTCGAGCTCGTGCTCGCCGGCCTGGCCGGTCATCGCCGCGAGGGCGGCGTCGCGCGCGTCGGGACCGAGGGCTCCGGGCGTGGGAGTCATGCGCCCAGTGTGTCAGGTCCGCGGTGCCGGGTTCAGCCCCCGAAGCGCGGGGGTCGGTAGGAGCGGCACTCGTCACCCGAGCCGGGGTAGCGGTCCTTGACCGCGCAGGCGCGGCGCATCTGGTCGCGGGCGTCGACGGGGAGCAGCCACCCCTTGCGCACCGCGCGGTTGGTGGCTTTGCGCAGCTGGCGCTCGTAGTCGCGGGAGTGCGCGACCACGACGTTCTGCAGGCCAGAGGGTCGGATTCCCTGCAGAACGTCGTGATCGAGGACGCCGAGGCGCGCGATGGGTCAGGAAGCCTTGGCCGCCTCGACCGCCTCGGTCAGCCCCTTGGCCGCCAGCCGGTCCGCGCGCTCGTTGCCCTCGTCACCGGCATGGCCCTTGACCCAGTGCCAGTGCACCTCGTGGCGCTGACAGGCGGCGTCGAGCTCCTGCCACAGGTCGACGTTCTTGACCGGCTGCTTGGCCGAGGTCTTCCACCCGTTGCGCTTCCAGCCGTTGACCCACGAGGTGATGCCCGAGCGCACGTAGGTGGAGTCGGTGTAGAGCTCCACCCGCACCGGCCGGGTCAGCGCCTTCAACGCCTTGATCGGCGCGGTCAGCTCCATCCGGTTGTTGGTGGTCTGCCCGGCCTCTCCCCCGCAGAGCTCGAGCTGGTGGCTGCCGATCCGCAGCAGTGCGCCCCAGCCGCCCGGGCCGGGGTTGGGCACGCAGGCGCCGTCGGTGTGGATGGTGACGGTCTCGGTGCTGTCGGACGGCTCGGTGCTGTCGGGGGACTGCTCGTTCACCGGGAGATTCTCACCCGAGCCGGTCGGCGTGCATCGTCTGGCGCGCCCGGACCTCGGCCAGCAGGTCGAGGTCGATCTCGGCCACGGCCAGCCCGGGCTCGGTGCCGAGCGCCGCGAGCTCGTGGCCCTCGGGGTCCAGCACGCACGAGCCGCCCGTGATCGGGCGATCACCGCACGTGCCGAGAGCAGCCCCTGCGACGACGAACATCCCGTTGTCGAGCGCCCGCGCGGGCAGCGTAGCCGGTGAGGAACGCCTCCGGCAGCACCAGCAGCCGCACGCCCCGGACGCCGGCCTGACGGGTCAGGTCGGCGGCGAGGGCGACGTTGGCGGCCGGGTCGCCGTTGACAGGCACGGCCTGGCCGGCGGCGACGAGGAGTCGGGTCACGCAGGGATCCTGGCACGCCCCCGCCAGACCAGGACCAGCCAGATCGCCAGCGACATCTCGAAGACGACCGACGGGGTGGCCACCACGGCGAGCGCCAGGTCGGCGACCGCCTGGTAGTCGGTGAGCAGCAGCCGGGCGAGGGTGTCGGCGACGTACGCCGCGCCCGCGACGGGCAGGCCGATCGCGAGCCAGCGCGGCCCACCGCCCAGCCGCATCAGGCGGCCCAGCAGCGCCAGGTGGACGCCGAACGCCGCCAGTCCGACCACCCAGGTCGTGTCGAACGCGTTGAGGGCGAGGAGCACGAGCTCCTCGTCGTGGTCGACCAAGCGCAGCGCTGCGTCCAGGAAGACCAGCGAGACGCCGAGGAAGACGGTGTAGGTCAGGCGGCACCAGGCCGCGAGCAGCGACAGGTCGTGGTGGACGCCGCGGAAGAGCACGTGCAGCGCCCAGGCGAGCACGACGTCGACCACGAAGATGAAGAGGAAGGCCGCGGTCCCCAGACGGAACGTCCGCTCCCCCTCGGCCAGGGCGTCCGCGGTCGCGGCGGCGTCGCCCGGGTGGAGCACCGAGCCGACGGCCAGGAAGTTGGCGAAGATCGCGAGCACGAAGATCGCGGCGTACCCGATCGCGGCCGTGCGGGCGGCCGCGCGCAGCGTCGAGGGCTCGCCGGGGGCGGTGGGCGGGGCAGGGGCGGTCAGCGTGGTCATGGGTCCTCCAGGGGGGGGGACGGACGGTCGGGTTGGGACGTCAGAGGGTGATGAGGGCCTTGCCGCGGACGTGCCCGTCGGCGAGGTGGTCGAGGGCCTTCGGGGTCTCCTCGAGCGAGAACGTGCGGTCGACGGCGGGCCGGACCCGACCCGCTGCGG
>LULN01000028.1_pt1 | contig 40795 bp, 48 predicted proteins | sample 728131 | NCBI WGS metagenome assembly LULN01 (sample SAMN03860288, study PRJNA289734) | marine metagenome | biome: seawater column; feature: ocean; material: water; isolation source: Red Sea water column Station 149 - depth 100m | place: Saudi Arabia: Red Sea | collected 2011-10-15 | depth 100 m
GACCTGGAATGGGTCATCATATGCGCGTACTTATTATGATGCATATAAAAATTCTTCTAATGACAATGTTCATTATTGGATAGATAAAAATGGAAATCAGGGACAAATCACTACGACAACTGTTATCGCATTATTTTGTGAACCGTATATTCATCCTTTGCAATTACCTTCTGTTAAGACAGTTGGTGAAGGTAGAGCAATTATTTTACATAAAGGTAAGCTACTAGATGCAAGATGGAAAAGAGGTTCAAATTTAGATCCATTTCACATTGTAGATAAGAACGACAATATATTGTATGTACCTAAAGGAAAAGTATGGATTTCACTAGTCCCAAATACAAAAAATCCTTCTTTTGGTTAAATAAGTTTACTTTTAGTAAAAAAAAATGGTAATCTAAGAGTGCGTTTCAATTAAGTGTGATACGCAGCCCTGTTGGGAAGCCCTCTAACGAGGGCTTCCGTTTTTTATAGACGTTCTTTTAAAATTTCTAAGGTGTTTCCCCATGTTATGTCAGCAACATAAGCAATAAGATATTCACAACCAATATCTTTAAATTTATCTAGACTTTCAAATACTTCCTCTTTTGATCCTACAAGCGGTCTGTTAAGAAAATAAGATTCAGGAATTGATGTATCTTCTGAGATTTTTTTAATTTTCTTGTCCAAGTCTTTATTATTTTCTCCAATAATTACATTTGTATGAAGTGTTCTTGTTATTGAATTAAAATCTCTATTCTCATTTTCACAATGCATTTTTAAAATATCAGATTTTTTTTCAAAACCTTCATGGTCAACATCCCAATTTCCATAATCACCATATTTTGCTAAAAGTTTGAGTGTTACTTTTTCTCCACCTCCACATACCCATAAGGGAGGGTATGGCTTTTGAATTGGCTTAGGTTGATTAATCGCATTATCAATAGAATAGTATTTACCTTTAAAAGTCGCTTTTTCTTTTGTGGTCATTTCAATATATATGAGCAATGCTTCCTCAAGCATCTTTAATCTTGTGCCATCTGATGGATATTCATAACCATATGATTTATATTCTTGATCGTACCAGCCTGCACCGATTGCAAATTCTAATCTTCCGTTTGACATAACATCTATATTTGATGCAACTTTTGTAAGGTAGGAAGGATTACGATATGAATTACATGTACACATCTGTCCAAGTCTGATCGTACTCGTTTGTTGAGAAAGAGCAGCCATCAATGACCAGCATTCGTATGTTGGTTGAATTGTAGGTGATGGAACTGTATGAAAATGATCGTATACCCATAATGATTCATAACCATAGTTTTCAATTTTTTTTGCAGAACTTAGAATTGTGTTCCATTCCTCGTTAGGTGTAAGATCGTTTAAATCCATTCTCCATCCTTGAGGTACAAACGCTCCAATTTTCATAATGAAATTATTTACTATTCCTTTTTTTTAATATATTTATCAAATCTGATAAATCTTCTGTTTCTGTTTTATTTTTAATTAGTCTTACAACCAATACTAAAAGAAATGTTAAAAAGATTATTGAAATAAAAGTATTAATTAATGTAACAATTGCCATATTTCTGCAACTTGTTCTATTCATACTTAATAATGGGTTTGTAGAAAAATCTATATTATTTGACAATATTTCTAATAAAGGTCCACATTCAACAGAATACTTTCTATATTCGACTAATGAAACAGCATTATATTCTATATAAACTATCGAAAATATATTTGATATAGAAAAAATCATAAATATTAAAATAGCAACAATTGTGTATTTTGATTTAAACATAATCAATATAAACTTTAACAAATGGATGAAATAACTATTCTTAATAATCAATTAAGTCGCATGAGATCAATGAATAAGTATTATCATGATCAATTTCTATTTGATGTAAGAATCCTATTCTTCTTTACAATAATTTTTCACTACCTAGCATTAACAAATAATACGGCTTATATGCTTATTCCATTTGTGTCTCTTTTTGGTTCTGTTTTGCTCTCATTTCACGCTCATTATTTGATATTTTCACGAAATTACAGTGAATTTATTGAAATTAAGCTAAACAATATTTTAGGTAATGATGTTTTAATAGCTCATAAACTCGAAAATTCATATCTTTTCCCAATAAAGGATAGAAAAATAGTAGTTGCTAAATTAGGCTCTGATTTTTCATGGTTCGGCTATGTAACACTTTTTATCACATTTATAGGTATTTCATCTTACGTTTATTCAATTGTTAGTTTGCTAAACACTGAAATAAGCCTGTATTATTATCTTTTTATTGCATTAATTACTTTAATAACACTAATTATTGGTATATGGTGGTTTTTATTAGGTAATGGTGAAAAACGATTAGAAAAGGTTTTTAATGAATACCGATAAATTTGATGAAATAATAAAGAACAAACAATTTTTAGAAGAAACTTTTGATGGTTTAATGAACCACAAAATGATCAAGATTGAGAAGAATTATGTTGAAACGGAAATAGAAATAAATAAAACACATCTTCAACCATTAGGTTTAGTTCACGGAGGAGTTTATTCGGCAATGGCAGAGTCAGCAATTTCATACGCAGCAACAATAAGTCAGGAAGGAATGTGGGCTGGTGTAAATAATAATACTGACTTTATAAAAAGTGCAACAGATGGTGTCTTATTATTAAAAGCTGTGCCAATTAAATTAGGAAAAAGATCTCAATTATGGCAAGCTGAGATATTTAATAACGATAATCTTTGTGCGAGATCTACTGTACGACTTACTAACTTAAATAATAAATGAAAAAAATAATATTTTTAACATTAGTAGTTTTCATTTCATGTAGTGGTCAAACTGATACATTAAATGAAAGTGTAGAATTAAATACAAACAATGAAGAAGGAGAAGTATTGAGTAATAATAAAGTTTACGAATCTATGCCAGAAATGAATATTGATATTACTAAAAATTATACAGCTGTAATAAAAACAAGTATGGGGGATATGTCAGTTGAGTTCTTTACTGAAGATGCACCAATGACAGTTAATAATTTTATTAATTTATCACGTGATGGATATTACGATGATGTAATTTTTCATAGAGTAATTTCTGGTTTTATGATACAAGGCGGAGATCCAAGTGGTACTGGACATGGAGAAATGGGTAAATACCCTGGCTACAAATTTGAAGATGAATTGAACAATCAAAGAGCATATGAAAAAGGAATTCTTGCAATGGCAAATGCAGGTCCTGATACAAATGGAAGTCAATTTTTTATAATGCATGTAGATTATCCACTTCCATACCAATATACAATATTTGGTATTGTTACAGACGGACAAGATGTCATAGATAAAATTGCTTCTGTTCAAACAGGTGATGGTGACAGACCTGTTACTGATGTTGTTATTAAAACGGTTGAAGTTAAAGAGAATTAAGATATTTTAAACTTTTAGTAGTTAAAATTCCTCCAGAACTTCCTTTATAACTATTTTTTATATATTGTTTATTAAATATTTCTTTAGTTAAATTTTTAATATAAGCTTCAGAATAATTTAGTAAATCAGACAATCTTTTTGAAGTATTGTCACCATAGTTTCTTGATTCTTTTTGATAAATATAAGCGTACAAAGTTAAAAGTATGCCTCTATCTCTAATTTCTCTATCTTTTATTTGTTTTATTATTTTAGTGTATGGGATATTGTCATCGTACATGCCTTTTGTTTTAGTATTAAAATCTTTAGGATCAATTTTTTTAAATGATTCAATTGCTTTTATCGATCTTTTTATAAGTGTATGAATATTAATCTTTCTAATTTCAGTAGAGCTAAGCTCAACTTTATTATTACTTTTTATTTCTAAATCTACGCAAATTAATTGATAAGTATTAACTATTTCAAATGTAACTTTTATTTTATGATTTTTCAGTTCTTTATTGAAATGTACTTCTATTGTTTTATTGCTTAACAATATTTCAATATTTTTTTTCATGTATTAATTTAAACATAATATTTACAATTTCTCTTACTATATAAATAGATAGGAATATTCATTAATATAAGTTGAGTGGATATAAATATAACTTTACCTGACAATTCAGTACGTAAATTCAATAATGAATTATCTGGTTATGATTTAGCTTCAGATATAAGCAGAAGTTTAGCAAAAGATGCAGTTTGTATTGAAATTAATGGACAGTTAACAGACCTTAATACATTAATAAAGGAAGATTCAAAATGTCGTATATTTACATCAAAAGACCAGACATCACTTGAAGTATTAAGACATTCATCAGCTCATATACTTGCTCAAGCTGTTTTAAACTTATTTCCAAACACAAAGTATGGTGTTGGTCCATCAATCGAAGATGGATTTTATTATGATTTTTTATTTGAAAATAATATCAAAGAAGATGATTTATTAAAAATAGAAAAAGAAATGTATAAAATTGTACAAGAAAAACAATATTTTTCTAAAGAATTTATTAGCGATAAAGAAGCTTTAAAAATTTTCTCTAATCAACAATTTAAACAAGAATTAATAAATACTGCGGATAAAGGTGAGGGTGTAGGTGAAGGTCAAGTATCAACATATAAAAACAAAGATTTTATTGATCTTTGTAAAGGGCCTCATATTCCAAACACAGGATATTTAAAACATTTTAAATTAACAAAATTAGCAGGCGCTTATTGGAGAGGTATAGAAACAAATCCACAACTCCAAAGAATTTATGGAACTGCATGGTTCACTAAAGATGATTTAAATAAATATCTAACACGTCAAAAAGAAGCAGAAAAAAGAGATCATAGAAAGTTAGGAAGAGAATTAAAATTATTTACTACTGCTGATGAATTAGGGCCTGGGCAGTATTTATGGCAACCAAATGGTTCTATACTTAGAAACCAAATTGAAGAATTTAGTAAATCTGCACATATAAATAATGGTTATGAATTTGTAAACACACCTCACATTGGCAGATCTATACTTTGGGAAACATCTGGACATTTAGATCACTATAAAGAAGGAATGTACCCGGCTTTAACAACTGAGGATACTGACGATGATTATTATTTGAAACCAATGAACTGTCCATTTCATATTCTTGTATATAAAAATGACATAAGATCGTATAGAGAACTTCCTATTAGGTATTTCGAATTAGGCTCTGTTTATAGAATGGAAAAAACAGGTGTTCTGCATGGTTTATTACGAGCACGTGGTTTTACTCAAGACGATGCTCATATATTTACAACAATAGATAATTTAAATGATGAGATTCTTAATCTGTTAACATTTTCTATCAAACTTTTAAATTGTTTTGGGTTTACTGAAATTGAAGCTGATTTGTCTACTAGGCCAAACGATTCTATTGGTGAAGATAAGGATTGGGAAAATGCTACTAAAAGTTTAGAAGAAGCTTTAAACCAACAAAATATTTCATATAAGATAGCTCAAGGTGAAGGTGCTTTCTATGGTCCAAAAATAGACTTACATATAAAGGACGCAATTGGAAGAAGGTGGCAGTTAACAACTATACAAATTGATTTTGCACAGCCTAATAATTTTTCTTTAGAGTATGTTAACTCTGAAAATAAAAAAGTTAGACCTGTAATGATCCATAGAGCTTTATTAGGTTCAATAGAAAGATTTACAGGAATACTGATAGAGCATTATGCAGGTGAATTCCCTGGTTGGCTTGCTCCAAATCAAATAAACATATTAACAGTAGGAAAAGTAGATGAATATCTCAATTTTATAATTTCAAAACTTAGTAAGTATCGATTAAACATCGATGATAGGAATATAAGACTAGGTGAAAAAATACATGAATCTCGAAAAAATAAAGTTCCGGTAACTGTAATCATAGGTGAAAATGATGCTAAAAATAAATCGATAGCTATTAACTATTTAGATGGAAGCGAAGAAAAAGATATCGATTTTAACGAGGGTATTAAATCAATTAATAAAAAATTAAAAAAACCTGTTTTTAAAATCTAATGAAAGATGGAATAAATATAGATCAAGATGCCGTACAAGATCAAATGGTTCCTGATGATTTAAATTCACTTGCTGTAGGTAGTTATGAAGTGCCTAATCCTAAAACTAGAAATCGTTATTTTTATATATTTCTTATACTCTCATTAATTTCAATATTATTTTCATATTTTAAGTTTTGGATAAACTTATATCCTGCTGCAATTTTATTATTTTGTTTAGCAATATTCATGAAATTGATTGAAAACAACAGGATAGTTACTCAAAATGAAGTAATAGAGCTTATAGCTAATTTAATTCCACATAGTATTGGATATTACTCAATTGCTTTGACTTTTGATTTTTCATTTAAATTTAAATTATTAAAACCAATATGGACAGTTATAGTTTACGATCACAACAATCCACCTCAAAAAAAGTCTATAGTAGAATTTGATTCGATTACTAAAGAAATTATTTCTGATGTTTACACAGAAGACATAGTTGATGCTTGAAAAATATTTTAAAAGTTTATCTGAAAAAGTTGCTTTACCTTTTATTAAATTATGCATATTTTTAAAAATTAAACCAAACACGCTATCTGTCATTGGTTTAATAGTGATAATTATTGGTTCCTATTATTTTTTAATTTTAAATAAAACATATGGAATAATATTTATTTTTCTTGGAAGTGCAATTGATGGATTAGACGGTCCACTTGCAAGAACACTAAATATCCAATCACATAAGGGAGCGTTAATTGATTCAACTATAGATAGAGTTGGAGAAATGATTATATGGTCTGTTATATGTCTAAAGTATGTAAGTAGTGAATTAGAATTATTTACAGTTATATCTATAGTTACAGCATCTGGCTTAATTCCTTATTTACGAGCAAAAGGAGAAACGTTAAATATCGATAATAAATTAGGTTTAACCCCTAGACCTGAAAGAGTAATTTTTGCTGTACTTTATATGTATTTTAATTTTTCGTTTACTTACGTATATATATTTGCAATACTTACATGGTTTACAGTTTTCCAAAGATTTTATAAACTCTATATAAGTATCGAATGAAATATTTACAGTATCAAATAATTAAAAATTGTCACAGAATATTTAGAAGTATAAATATAAAAATACTTTCACTGTTAAGTTTCCCAATAGGAGTAATTTATTATTTATTAACATTTAAAAATTCAATTAAGTTGCATAAAAGAAGCAAGATATTAAATAAAGTAATAACTATAAAATACAATCCACTGAAAGTAAAAATTAATTATGTAAAGTATTGGTTAGAAACTTTATGGTTAACTAAAGAAAACTTTTATAGAAAAATATTTAAAAATGTAAATATCGTTAACGAACATTACATTAATAATTTAAAAAACGAAGGTATTATATTTGCATTACCTCATGTAGGCAACTGGGAGATGGCTATTCCCGTAGGCAAATCTATAAATTTAGATTTAATTGCAGTAGCTGAGCCTTTATCTAATAATTACGTTTTAAATTGGTTTAAAAGTTTAAGAGAAGATTTAGGATGCAAGATTATTATTGGTGGTAAGGGCCAAAATACATTTAACACAATTATTACGGAACTAAATTCAGGAAAACATATTTGTTTATTATCTGAAAGAACTATTAACAAAACTGGTGTTGGCGTTGAATTTTTTAATAACTTAGCTTCTTTTCCTAAAGGACCTGTCGCTTTAGCATTAAAAACTCAATTACCTATTGTTCCAACTACATTTCTTAAAATTGATAACAAATATACTCTTATCTTTGAAAAACCATTTTATGTTCCTCTATTCGACAATGAAGCGGTAAGCATACAACAAGGTTTAAAAACATTATCAAAATCTTTTGAGAAATTAATTTCTTTAGATCCAAATGAATGGCACTCTATACAACCAGTGTGGTCCCATGAGTACTAAAATTTTATTTATTACAGCTTATGACATGAACAAATATGGGGGAGTTCAGAATCAAATTAACTTAGTTAGTAAGAAATTAAGTAAATTAAATTATAGTGTAAAAATATGTGCACCAAACTCATCCGATTATGATTTAGGAAATTCTATTTCTTTTCCATTCAATAAATCAGTAGTTAGTGTTTCTTTAATACCAAAAAGAAATAAATTAAAAGAAGCAATTGAGTGGGCAGATATTATACACATTCATGAACCGTTTATACCTTTATTTTTTTGGAGATACAAATCAAACAAAAAAACTATAGTTACACATCACGCATCTCTAAATAGATTTTATTTAATTCTTCAAGAAATATTATTTTTGTTTGTTTCTCAAAAAGTAATATCAACTTGTGTAAGTAAGGATGCATTAAAAAATGCACATACGCTTTCTGCGCAATCAATAATAATACATAACGGTATTGAAATTAATCCTCAGGCAACTTTTACACATTCGTATAATTTATTGTTTATGGGCAGGAATGAAAGAAGAAAAAATATTAGATTATATGAAAAACTTGCAAATAATAAAATGATAAATGGACTTTATACATTTCTAGCTATAACTAATAAAAAAGGTAATTCTAAAAACATAAAATACATAATAAGCCCAGATGAAAGTGACAAAGAGAAAATACTTAACTTCAGTTCATATTACTTAGCGTTAAATAAATCAAATGAAAGCTTTGGAGTAGTTCTTCTTGAAGCTGTTAATCATGGTAATTTATTAATTTCTTCAGATATAGAAAGTTTCAAAAATGTAATGGGTGATTCGGGTGTATATTTCAAAAATAATGATTTAATTTCCTTAGAAAGAGTAATTGATTATTGTACTAACAATAATTTAAGAGATCAGTGGGTTAAACAGTACCAACATATAAAGAAATATGATATTGATAAGTTAATCAATAAATGGATTTCTGTCTATACAAATTAGTAGTTAATATTAAATATATGAAAGTCGAGTCAACATTTAAAATTAAAAAAGGCCTTGCAGAAATGTTAAAAGGCGGTGTAATTATGGACGTTATAAATGCTGAACAAGCAATTGTAGCGGAGAAATCTGGAGCCGCTGCTGTTATGGCTTTAGAAAGAGTTCCTGCCGATATTAGAGCTCAAGGCGGTGTTGCTAGAATGTCTTCTGTTGAAACAATACAGGAAATAATGTCTTCTGTTTCAATACCTGTTATGGCAAAATCAAGAATCGGACACTTCGTTGAAGCTCAAATGCTAGAAAGTCTTGGTATAGATTTTATTGACGAAAGTGAAGTATTAACACCAGCAGATGAAAAAAATCATATTGATAAACACGATATAAAAACTCCATTCGTTAATGGTGCTACAAACATAGGAGAGGCATGTAGGAGAATCGGAGAAGGAGCGGCCATGATACGTACAAAAGGAGAAGCTGGTACAGGAAATGTTATAGAAGCTGTAAAACATATGAGAAGCATGACTGAAGGTATTAATAAAATTGTTAGTTCAGATAAAAATCAATTAATGTCACTTGCTAAAGAAATATCAGCTCCGTATGAGGTTGTGAAAGAAATTAAAAAGTTAGGAAAATTACCAGTAGTTAACTTTGCTGCTGGTGGAATAGCAACTCCAGCAGATGCTGCTTTAATGATGCAACTAGGTTGTGATGGAGTATTTGTAGGATCTGGAATATTTAAAAGTGGTGATCCTGCTGAAAGAGCTGAAGCAATAGTTATTGCCACTACAAATTATGAGAATCCCGAAAAAATAGTAGAAGTTTCCAAAAATTTGGGTGAAGCTATGGTGGGTATAAATATTGATGATTTAGATGAAGCGGAGAAATTAGCTAAAAGAGGGTGGTAATGACTACCGGAATTCTTTCTTTACAAGGTAATTTTCTTGATCATGCAAGAAGCCTTGAACTTATTAATAAAGAATATACTTTAGTTAAACAATTGAGCGATATAAAGCACATAGATTCTTTAATTCTTCCAGGTGGGGAATCCACATCAATGATAAAAATACAAAGCAACAATGAATTGTTTAATAAATTAAAGGTATTAATACAAGATGGTATACCCACTATTGGGACATGTGCTGGACTTATATTGTTAGCTAAAGATGTAATAGATGGTGAAGTAGCACTAGGCGTACTTGATTGTGTTGTAGAAAGAAATGCATATGGGCGACAAAATGAATCATTTGAAGGATTAGTAAATTTTATAGATAATACTCAAATGTATTGTTTTATTAGAGCACCAAAAATATTAAAAACGGGTAATAAGGTTAAAAATATAGCCTTCATAGATGATGAAGTAGTTGGAGTGCAACACAATAATATAGCTGGTTTTACTTTTCATCCAGAATTAACAAATGATAAAAATTATCTATCATGGTTAAAGTTTTTTATTGAGGAAGGAAAAAATGTCAGGTCATTCTAAATGGTCAACAATTAAAAGAAAAAAAGGTGTAAATGACGCTAAACGAGGTAAATTATTTGCAAAATTAATAAGGGGAATTGAAGTAGCAGCTAAAAATGGCGGTATTGATCCTGATAACAATGCATCATTATATCAAGCTATTTCAAAAGCTAAATCAAACTCAGTGCCGAACGAGAATATTGAAAGAGCATTAAAAAGATTAGGTGGTGATACAGACGGAGATGATTATAAAGAGATATTTTACGAAGGTTATGGACCCCATGGTGTTGCTATATTAGTAGAGTGTTTAACTGATAATAGAAATCGAACATCTTCTGACATTAAATCTACTTTTAGCAAGTTTAATGGAAGCACAGGGACTCCAGGTAGTGTTAATTATCTTTTTAATCGTAAAGCAATATTTCAATTTGAAGATAGTAACGATGAATTAATTAATCTTGCTATAGAGAATAATTGCTTAGATATATTAGAAAATAATAATTATATTAATTTGGAATTTAATCCATCTGATTTTAAAAAAATTGATAAATTATTTAAAGAAAATAATATTACACCAATTAACTCCGAGGTTGCTTATATACCTGACAATTCAATAATGTTAGACAGTAAAATGTTTGATAAAGTTTCTAAATTAATTGAAGCATTAGAAGATTTAGATGACGTACAGAATGTATACTCAAACTTTGATATCGACGATAAACTTTTAGATACTGCGTTAACTATTTAAATATTGTTAAAATTATTAAATGGTTAATAAAGCTAAAAAACAGGGAACAAACTACGAAACTAATATTGTAAACAGATTAAATAAAGTTGAAAACTTTAAGTCTCAACGCTTTGCTGAGGGGGGATCTAAAGATTTAGGTGATATACAATTATTTGCAGATAACGAAGAATATTTTATAGAAGCTAAGTCACGTCAAAATTTAAATTTACATCAATCACTGGAAAAAGCTATTGAAAAATCTAACAATGTTAATACTGTTTTATTTTGGAAAAAATTAAAAAGAAAAGGTGCAAATAAAAGACGAACAAACGACGGTATGCCAGAAGTAGTTTCTATGTCATATGACCTCTTTATTAAATTATTAAATAAGTAATTGAGTAAAACTCCAACTAATGAGCTTTCTTATAAACTACCTAAGGACAATATTGCTCAATACAGATATAAAAATCCTGAAGATTCACGCTTATTAGTTGCAGATACAAAAAATATCATAAAGTTCAAGGATCTTTTAACAGTTACAAATGAAAAATCAGTTTTTGTACTTAACAAAAGTAAGGTCAGAAATGTTAGGTTAAAAACCAATAAAGTAGATACTGGAGGAAAATTAGAAATATTTATACTCAATATAATTTCTGATTATGAATGTGAATGTTTGTTAAATTTCTCTGGTAAGAAAATAAAAGATACAGAAATTACCACTGATATAGTTAACTTTAAAATATTAGATAAAAATATCGATACTTTTATCATTTCTACTGATATAAAGATTGAATCTTTAATTGAAAAATATGGGATAACACCTTTACCACCATATATTGACGATGATCCAAGTAAGTATAATTATTATAAAGCAGATTTTAGTTCAGGAGGATTCTCAGTAGCAGCTTCAACTGCTGGTCTGCATTTTAATAAAGAAATGATTTCTAAACTCGAAGTAGAAAATAAAATTATTAAATATATAAATTTAGATGTTGGAATAGGAACATTTAAACCTATTGAATCTAGATTCATAGAAGACCATAAGGTACACAATGAAAATTACTCCATTAATAAAAATGATTTTAAAGAAATATTAAAACTTAAAAAGGAAGGTTATAAAATATATGCTGTTGGAACAACTGTGCTTCGAACGTTAGAAACTGTTATAAAAACTAATATTTTTAAAGGTACAACAGATTTATATATAAAACCAGGATTTCAATATGAATTAGTAGATTATCTTATTACAAATTTTCATGCACCAAATAGCTCACTACTATCAATAGTCTTATCAATCTATGGAGAAGGATGGAAAGAATTATATATGTATGCTCAATCTAAAAATTTGAAATTTTTGAGTTTTGGCGATGCAGTATTATTTAAAATAACATGAGTAATCTTAAATTTAAAATTTTAGGTAAGGAAAACAAATCTAGAACAGGCGAAATCTCTATAAATAATAAAATAATAAAAACTCCTGGATTTATGCCGGTTGCCACAAGAGGAGCTATCAAATCTACACCCCATACTTTTTTAGAGAATACCGATGTTTTGTTAGCTAATACTTATCATTTATATTTAAGGCCTGGCGTTGATCTTATTAATGAGTTAGGCGGTATACATAAATTTATGAATTGGAAAAATGTTATATTAACTGATTCAGGTGGATTTCAAGCATGGTCTTTACCAACAAAAATTGATAAAGATGGAGTAGTTTTTAAAAACATTTATGATGGATCATCATTTAAAATGACTCCTGAAATTTCAATTAAATCTCAGAACAAATTAGGGAGTGATATAGCAATGATTTTTGATTGCTTAATTGATATCAAAGATATTAAAGATAAACAAATAAATTCTATAAATTTAACAAGAGATTGGGGTTCAATAACAAAAAGTTTTCATAATAACCAGCATCAAGCATTATTTGGGATTATTCAGGGAGGTCTTCATAAAGATTTACGAGAATTATCAGCGAAATATATGGTCGAACAAGAATATGACGGCTATGCACTTGGTGGTTTAGCTATAGGAGAAACTAACATCGAGAGAAAAAACATAGTTAATTTTACTAGTGAATTATTACCAAATGATAAACCTAAATATGTAATGGGTCTTGGAGATATGCATGGTTTGATTGACTTAATTGAAGAAGGTATTGACCTTTTTGACTGTGTCTGGCCAGCAAGATTAGCAAGACACGGTAAATTAATTGTTGGAAATAACTATATAAATATTAAAAATAAACAATATGAAAACGATCCAGATCCAATTAGCAATTTATGCACATGTTTTACTTGTAAAAATTTTTCTAAAGCATTTTTAAGGCACTTAATTCATAATGAAAATACCTCTGCATGGTTATATTTAACAGTTCACAATTTAATTCAAACAGAGACTATTCTTGATGAAGCTAGAAAAAGTATATTAGAATCTAGTTTTAGTACATTTAGACAAAAATTTATATATGAATGATTTAATAACGTTGCTACCGTTAATTGCAGTTTTTGTAATTTTTTATGCATTACTGTATATTCCACAACGAAGAAGAAACAAAAAACATAAAAATTTTATAAATGAATTAAAGATAGGCGATAATGTCATTACTGATTCTGGCATCCATGGAAGGGTTACTGCGGTAAAAGATAAAGAAGTGACTTTAGTATTAAAAAAAGGTGAAATAATAATAAGTAAGTCAAACATCCATCCAAAATCATGAGAAATATAATAAAACTACTTTTACTACCTGTAATATCAATAACATTATTTTATTACACTCTATCATCAAACATTTCTCCAAAATTAGGTTTAGATTTACAAGGAGGGATTTCAGTTATACTTACAGCTCCTGAGGGTACTGAACAAGAACTTATTGAACAAGCTGTTGAGATAATGCGTACTCGAATTGAAGCTTTTGGTGATGTTCAAGAACCAGAGATATCTATAAGTGGAAATAATTCTGTTCTTGTACAACTCCCTGGAGTAACTGATCAAAATAAGGCAATAGAAGCTCTTGGTACTACAGGTTTATTAACATTTAGGCCTGTATTAGATTCTTCATTAACTAATGGTTTTTCTCCTGCTTTTGACTATCAACCAAATCCAGATGACCCTGAAAATCCCATAAAAATTGTACCCGATGGTGTAGATGAAATTATTGGAATAAGTAATGAGGATAACCCAAGTTCTGTATCTTATCTATTAGGTGTTAACACTGGATTTCCTGTTATCTATGAATTAGGACCAGCAGCCTTAACAGGGAATGATATTTCAGACGCTATTGCTGTATATCCAGATAACGAATGGATTGTGTCGCTAGAACTAAAATCAGAATCTGATACAAAATTTACTAACTTGACTAAAGAACTAGCTTCGAAAACAGGTGAACAAAGAAAACTTGCTATTGTTCTCGATGGTGAAGTTGTTTCAGCTCCAGGAATAGCATATGATGTAGATCCAAATGTAGGAATTACAGGTGGGAATGCTGCAATTTCAATGGGTAACACTGATACAGGTGAATCAGCAAATAATTTAGCTGTTATTTTACGTTACGGTGCTTTACCTGTAGCTTTTGAAAGATCATCGATTCAAAAAGTATCAGCATCATTAGGTGAAAATACATTACAATTAGGTCTTCAAGCTGGAATTGTAGGTTTACTCATAGTTTCAACTCTTCTATTTTTGTATTACAGAATTCTTGGTTTAATTGTAATATTTGGTCTCTCATCCTTTGGTTTATTATTTTATTCAGTAATTTCTTTACTGGGAAATTTTCAAGGTTATACATTGACTCTTGCTGGTATTGCAGGTGCAATAGTTTCAATAGGTTTAGCTGCTGATTCCTATATCGTTACTTTTGAAAAATTTAAAGATGAACTTAAGATAGGTAGGTCTTTTCAATTTGCTGCTAACAAAGCTGTAGGGGATGCTTGGAAGACAATACTTATTGCTGATTTTGTATCTATATCTGCAGCATTTTTACTTTATATCCTAGCTATAGGCCCAATAAAAGGTTTTGCGTTAGCTTTAGGTATAGCAACTATTTTTGATTTATTATTTACTAGAATTTATACAAGAAATGCTGTTCCTTTAATTTCAAATATAACTAATAATCCTAGATTATGTTTTCCAATAAAAGAAAAGGACTTGCAGAATGTTTAAAAACTTATTTTTAGGTAATACAAAAGTTGATTTCTATAAAAAAAGTGAATTATTTTATAAAGTATTTATTATCGAAATTCTTCTATTTATAGCGATAATAATTATGGCTTTTACAAATATTTTAGATTTAAATCTGTCAGTTGATTTTACTGGTGGAACTACGTATCAATTTGAATCAGAATATACTTCTGATGATGTTAGTGATGTTATGAACAGCACTATATTAGAAGTCTCAAGATATCAAACATTTGAGAATTCAAATTCTATAATATTTAGAGCCACAGAAGCTAGCACAGAAGAAGAAGCACAATTTTTAAATTATCTTTCTAACAAGTTTAATATTCCAGATGCTGAAATAGAATTTCAACGCGTAGGACCGACATTTGGTCAAGAAATTACTCAAAAAGGAATAAGGGCCTTGTTAATTTTCTTAAGCTTTATTGTTGTTTTAATAACTTATAGATATGAATTCAGATTTTCATTAATAGCTCTAGCTGCTCTTCTCCATGATCTTTTATTATGTTTTTCTATATATCTATTACTTAATTTAGAAATAACTCCGTCAACTGTTATAGCCTTATTAACAATTCTTGGTTATTCACTTTATGATACGGTTATTTTATTTGATAAATTAAACGATTCAATAAAAGTAAAGAAACAAAAAAATCTCAATATTGAAACATTAAATAACACATTTAATGAAGTACTAATGAGAAGTATCAACACATCTATTACTTCAGTAATTCCAATAGCTTCTATATTGTTTATCGGTAATTATTTAGGATTATCAGGTGCATTAACTGATTTTGCACTCCCTTTATTTATAGGTATATTGTCAGGTACATACAGTTCTATTTTTGTAACAATTCCATTCTTATCTAAGATTATTAAAAATTAAAAAACTTAGTACCATTAAATTATGAGTGATACCTCAATAAAAGAAGAAGATAGATTATTTAATGAACTATCAAAAAACTATTCTCAAAAAGATAAAGTTATTTTAAAAAAAGCTTATGATATTGCATCTAAAGGACATAGTGAACAAAAAAGATTCTCTGGAGAGCCTTATATAACTCACCCTCTTTACGTAGCATTATATTTGTCTAATTTAAGTATGGATATTGAGACGATTGTATCAGCTATTTTGCATGACTTGATAGAAGATACTGAAATTACATATAAAGACTTAAAGAAAGAGTTTGGTAAAGAAGTTGCTGACATTGTAGATGGCGTAACTAAATTAGATAAAATTAATTATAACTCTAAGGAAGAAGCCAAAGCTGACGCCATTAGGAAGATGGTAATAGCAATGGCAAAAGATATTAGAGTACTTATTCTCAAACTAGCTGACAGATTACATAATATTGAAACAATAGAATATTTGAATGAATGGAAAAAAGAAAAAATAGCACAAGAGACATTGTATGTATATGCTCCTTTAGCTCATAGATTAGGCCTTCAAAATATTAAACATAGATTAGAAGATGTTTCCTTCAATATATTATTTAAAAACCAAAATGAAGAAATTAACAATCTAATTTCAAAATCAGCACCTAATAGAGATAAAAATATTAACGAATCAATAAAAATTATTCAGAACTTATTATCCGATAACTCATTATCAGCAGAAGTAGTTGGTAGACCTAAACACAATTATTCAATTTATAAGAAGATAATTAATAACGGGTTGTCGTTTAATGAGATAAATGATCTAGTTGGTATACGTATTCTTACTGATGATGTTAAAAATTGTTACACAATACTTGGATTGATACATGCGAACTTTCAACCAGTTCTTGGGCGATTTAAAGATTTTATTTCAATGCCAAAATTTAATTTATATCAAAGTTTACATACTACAGTTCTCACAGGTGAAGGGCAGAGGATGGAAATTCAAATAAGAACTCACGACATGCACTACAGAGCAGAATTCGGTGTTGCATCTCATTGGAAGTATAAAGAAGCCCCCAAGAATGATCTTCAAGAGTGGACTAACGAATTAAAAAATATTTCAGATGAATATCCTGAACCTAACGAATTTCTTTCGCACATGAAACTAGATTTATATGAACAAGAAATATTTTGTTTAACACCTAATGGAGATGTAATAACTTTACCTACAGGGGCAACACCCGTTGATTTTGCTTTTGCCGTACATACACAAGTTGGAGAAAAACTAATCGGAGCAAAAATTGATGGTAAGTTAGTAAATTTAGGTACCTTACTTAAAACTGGAGATACTGTAGAAATATTAACTACTAAAGACACATCAAAAGGACCTAGTAGGGATTGGTTAAGTTTTGTAAAAACTACTAGAGCAAGATCAAAAATAAAACAATGGCATCAAAAACAGATGAAGGATGAAGACATTCAAAAGGGTAAGCAAATATTAAATACTTGGTTAGATGATAATCAAGATGTATTAAATTTTTCTAACAAGGAAGAGATATTAGCTCATTTATTAGACAATTATCATTTGCCAAACAATGAAACACTTTATTTACAATTAGGAACTAACAATGTAAAAATAGATAACTTAGGAACAAAAATACGAAAGTATGTATTTCCTGAAGAAATTTCAGAAGAAGAAGATTTACTGTCACCAGATCCATCAATGGAACTTAAGGATCAACAAGTGCTAGTCGAAGGTTATGATGATATTAAGGTAAGGATGGCTAGGTGTTGCGTGCCTGTGCCTGGTGACGATATTCTTGGTTTTGTAACTATTAACAAAGGAATTTCTATTCATAGATCTGATTGTTTAAACGTTAAAATTGACAATTCAATTGGTGAAAGAATCGTAGATGTTAGTTGGGGTATTAATACACATACGGGATCTATTGTATGGGTAGAAATAGAGGCTATTGATAGACCATACTTACTAAGAGATGCAACCGTTGCTATTTCTGATAACGGTGGAAACATCTTAGTAGCTAAATCATTAACTAATAGTAAGAGAATTGTTTCCTTACTTTTTCAAATTGAATTAAGCGACAACACACAATTAGAAACAATTATCGCAGATGCAAAAGATATTGAAAATGTGTTTGATGTAAAGAGAGTATTTCCAGGAAAGGAGAACAACTAGTGGGGAAAATAGAAACATTTACTAGTTTTACTACTTCTAATTGCTATGTAGTAACTCCTGATAATAATTCTGAAATTTGTTACATCATTGATTTACCGCCTGATGTAGAACCAGCTCTTGAATATGTAAAAAATAATAATTTATCTATAGGTGGTTGTTTATTAACACATGGACATTTTGATCATTCGTTAGGTATGGAAAAAGTAGATGGAAAAATATATATAAATTTAGATGATGAATTTCTAGCAAGAAATCCTCAAGAACAATTAAGTGCTTTTACAAATTCTGAACTTGAAGTACAAGAGTATACAGGAGAACTTAATGATATATTTACGTACAAAAATAAAAATATAAGTATATATAGTAACCCTGGACATACTAAAGGAAGCGTATCCTATGAATTTAAAAATCTAGGGGTCGTGTTTACAGGAGACTTTGTATTTGCCGAAGGTATAGGTAGAACTGATTTATATAGTGGAAGCACAAGTGAAATGAAAGAATCAATAAATAACATTTTTTTAACCTTTAATAAAGATTTAGAGGTATTTCCTGGTCATGGTAATACAGACACTGTCAAGAATATTCTTAACTATAATAGCTATTTAAAGGAATTTATAAATGGTTGATAGTGTAAGAGGAATAAGAGTATTAGACGGAGAAGAGGCTAATAAATACCTTGAAATAATTAATATATTTCATAACGTTGCACAAAAGTATGATTGCAGGTATATAAAGTTACCAACCATAGAGAAGGACGAACTTTTTACAAGAACAGTTGGTGAGAATACAGACATTGTAACAAAACAAATGTTTTCATTTGCTGATAAAAAAGGAAGAAATTTAGTACTCAGACCTGAAGGTACAGCTGGTGTAGTAAGACATCATGTAGATATGAATTACAATAACATGAATAAATATTATTATTCAGACCAAATGTTTAGATATGAAAGGCCTCAAAAGGGTAGGTACAGGGAATTTCATCAAGTTGGTGCTGAGATTATCGGTTACGAAACTGGTTCAGTATTAGAAATATTTTCAATTCTACAATTAAGTAATGATTTTTTGGAAAATTGTGTACCTACTAATACAAAATATAGATTTGAGATTAATTCAATAGGCAGTAGTGATGATAGGAAAAATTATAATAAAGACTTAACAGCATATTTTAAAAAAAATATTTCTAAATTATCCGATGATTCTGTTAATAGATTAGATAAAAATCCATTAAGAATACTGGATTCAAAAGATAAAAATGACATAACTATTTCGAAAGATGCTCCTAAAATATCAGAATACAGAAGTGATGAATCTAATAAGCAATTTAGTGAACTAACCCAAAAGCTTAAAGACTCTAAAATTCCATATTTAGAAAATCCTCATCTTGTGAGGGGTCTCGATTATTATAATGATTTTACATTTGAAATAGTCCCTGAAAATAGCAAAGGGTCTCAAGATGCACTTGGTGGTGGCGGTCAATACGACGATCTATCAAATTTATTAGGTGGAAAAGAAATCAATGGCGTCGGAGTTGCTTTTGGTGTAGATAGGATTATGGAATTAAGTTAATTATGGATATTTCTAACTTAACAAAGTTAACAAACAAAGATAACGTAAATGATCTAAGAGGTTGGGTAGATACTATAAGACACCATGGTGGTTTAATGTTTTTTGAACTCAGAGATCATGAAACAAAAGTTCAAATAGTAACGGATACACCTGATAAATTCGATAATGTAAAAAACGAATACTATGTATCAGTAAATGGAGTTTTAGTTAAAAGAAAAAAAGAAAATATTAACAAAGAAGTGTTGTTTGGTGATATAGAAATAGAATTATCTAATTTAGAAATAATTTCTGAAAGCAAAACATTACCATTTCAAATTGAAGATGATATTGATACAGATGAACAGATTAGATTAAAACACAGATATTTAGATATAAGAAGAAGTGAAATGAATAAGAATATCATTGCACGATCTAAAACATTCAAAAGCATCAGGGAATCAATGAATAAGTTAGGTATAAATGAATTAGATACGCCAACATTAATAAAATCAACACCTGAAGGTGCTAAAGATTTTATAGTTCCTTCAAGAAAATCACCAGGTAACTTTTATGCTTTACCTCAATCGCCTCAAATGTATAAGCAACTATTTATGTTATCCGGATTGAAAAACTACTATCAGATAGCTAAGTGCTATAGAGATGAAGATTCTCGCAAAGATAGACAGCCTGAATTTACTCAATTAGATATAGAAATATCAAACGGAAATCCTGAAATTGTTCAAAAAATAATTGAATCAACAATGAAACATGTACTTAAAAATGTTTATTCAATTCAAGTAAAAACTCCCTTTAAAAAAATGACTTATGATGAAGCAATGAACATGTATGGAACGGACAAGCCAGATTTAAGGATTAAAGAAACAATCTCTGACTTTACAGATATATTTAGAGATACTGAAATTTCATTTATAAAAGAAACAATTAATAACAAAGGTGAAGTAAGGGGATTTGTAATAAACAAAATTTTAAGTAGATCTGAAATAGATACATTGGATGAAAATATAAAAAATGAAGGAAGTCCAGGTCTAGGATGGTTTAAAATCGAAAATAAAAAAGTAACTGGTCCTTTAGCAAAGATACTTAATGAAAAAGAAAACAAAGAATTAATTAAATATGATAATTCTACAGTGTTATTTCAATCTGGTAATAAGCATGAAACTTCACAATATTTAGATACTTTAAGACGTCAAATATATACTATTCAAAATGAAAATACTTATGAATTCTTATGGATTTATGATTTTCCCTATTTTGAAATTGAGAATGATCAATTACAACCATCACACCATCCATTTACTTCTCCAAAAAATACTGCTGAATTTCTCTCTAATCCAGAAGATGCTAAAGCTTTACATTATGATTTAGTCTTAAATGGTATTGAATTAGGTTCTGGATCTCAAAGGATTAATGATCCAAAACTACAGAAAGATGTACTGTCTAAATGGGGACTATCAGAATCTGAAATAAATGAACGATTTGGTTGGTTTATAGAAGCCTTGTCATACGGATCACCACAACATGCTGGATTTGCAGTAGGTATTGATAGGTTTATAGCTGAATTAATGAACGCAGAGTCAATTAGGGACGTAATTCCTTTTCCTAAAACACAGTCTGGTCTTGACCCATTAACTAATGCGCCATCAAGTTTGTCATCATTAGAATTAGAAGAATACAATATTTCAATTGAAAGTTTAGATAATGAACAGTGACCAAATTAGGAAACGTTTTTTAAATTATTTTAAAGACAACGATCATAAAATATTAAATTCTTCATCACTAATACCTCATGACGATACTTTGTTATTCACAGCTGCAGGAATGGTCCCTCTTAAGGATTATTTCATGGGTTTAAAAAAACCACCACATAAAAACCTTGCTTCATCTCAAAAGTGTATTAGAACAGTCGATATAGACATAGTTGGTGAAACCGACAGACATCTTACTTTTTTTGAAATGTTAGGTAATTTTAGTATTGATAATTACTTTAAAGAAGAAGCAATAAAACTATCATATAAATTTATCACTGAGGAGCTTAAAGTATCATCTGATGATTTGTGGTTCACTGTTTATAAGGATGATGATGAATCATATAATATTTGGAAAGATATTGTCGGCGTTCCTGAACACAAGATACAAAAAGGTGATAAAGATAATTTTTGGCATATGAATATACCAGGTCCATGTGGTCCGTGTTCTGAAATATTTATTGATAGAGGTCCAGAATATGGAAAAGAAGGAGGACCTATTGGTGGTGGGGAAGATAGATTTATAGAGATATGGAATTTAGTTTTTATGCAATCAATTCAAGATGAACCATACAATGTCGTTGATGACCTGCCTGCAAAAAATATAGATACTGGTATGGGATTAGAGAGAATGGCTATGGTTTTACAAGATAAAGATTCTCCTTTCGAAATAGACACATTTCAAAATCTTTATAATGAATTAAATAAGTATATTGTTAATAAAGATAAGAAATATGAAAGAATAGTTTTAGATCATATAAAATCCGCAGTTTTCATGATATCTGATGGCGTTGTTCCTACAAATGAGGGCAGGGGTTATATATTAAGAAGAATTATAAGAAGAGCTGTAAGAGCAATTTATAGACTTACAGATGAACTAATGTCACTTGATTTCTTAATAAACATCGTAATCAATGATTATCAAGATTCATATCCTGAATTATTAAGTAATAAAGACAAGATTTTAAATTTATACAAAAATGAAGAAGAATTATTTCAAAATACGTTAGTAAAAGGTAATCAAGAGATACAATCTATTCTTAAAAAGAAATCTAGTATAGATGAAAAAGATGCCTTCTATCTATTTGAAACGTTTGGTTTTCCGTTTGAACTTACTCAAGAGACAGCAAAAGAACACGATATCGTAATTGATTATGATAAATTTAATGATTTATTTAATGAACATAGGAAAAAATCAAATTCCGGTAAGAAAGAGAAAATAAGTAATAATATTAGTGATGTGGATAACAATACTTTTGTTGGTTACGATAAATTATCAGTTACTTCGGATATATACCATGTTGAGAATCAAGAGAATGATTCTGTAATATTTACTACACAAACTCCTTTTTATTTTGAAGCTGGGGGTCAAATCTCAGATATTGGAAATATAGTAATTAATGATAAAGATATTACTGTAAAAGATGTTGTTCAATCAGATAATGGTGCTACCGGTATTGTTGTTGAATCTAATATTTTAAAAGTAGGGGATAAGATTGAATTAAATGTTGACCCAAGTTTTAGAAGCTCTGTTTCAAAAAGCCATACCGCTGCACATATTGTTCATGCATCTTTAAGAAATATTCTTGGTGATCATGTAGCACAAGCTGGTTCACATGTTGCGCCTGGTAAGTTTAGATTTGATTTTAGCCATACGGAAAAAGTTAAAAACGAAGAGCTTAATGAAATATTTAAAATGAGTAATGACAACATATATAAAGATATTGAAGTTAAAACAAATGTAATGAATATTGATCAAGCAAAAAAAGAAGGAGCGTTAGCATTTTTTGGTGATAAATATGAGGACGATGTAAGGGTTGTTAATATTGGAGAGTTTTCTAAAGAGTTATGTGGAGGCACACATGTTCATAATTCTAACGAGGTTGGATTAATTGTTTTAATTAATGAATCCTCAATTGGTTCAAATTTAAGAAGAGTTGAAATGTTATCAGGCCATCAAGCTTATAGTTTTATGAGTTCAGCTTATGAATCATACAAAACAGTTAGTGATATTTTGCAAACAAGTGTTGAACAAGTTCCTGAAAAATTAAAGTCCTATATGGAAACATATGAGGAAATGAAAGAGAAACTTGATAATCAAAGCAAGATTCAAAATGATAATGAATTAAAAAGAATATTATCCGAAGCCATCGAAATAAATAATTATAAAACATATATCGGTAAAATAAACGTCAATAATTCGAACGATGCAAAGATTGTAGCCACTAGAGCTATTAAAGATCATGAACTAGATTTTGTTTTCTTATTAGCTAATATCGAAACTAAAACCGTTCTTATCGGTTCAAGAAGTGAAAAATCACTTGAAAAAATCGATGTATCTAGCATAGTTGGAGAAGCTTCAAAATTATATAATGGTGGTGCGTCAAAAGATCCAAGTTTATCAATCGGCGGTGGGCCCGCTCAATATGATGATACAAAATGTATAGATTTCGTTACAAAACTATTAAAAAAACACATTTAAATTGAATAATCTATTAGGTATTGATTTTGGTGAAAGATATATAGGTTTTGCTATAAAAAAGCAAAATGTTCCTATTCCTTACGCTCATAAGATTCTTGATACAAAAAAAGAAGATTTAATAAAAGAAATGAAAAATATTGTTATGGATGAGAATATTACAACGATAGTTATTGGTTATCCTAAAGGATTAATGAATAATAAAAGTAGAATGAGTGACTTAGTCGATGATTTTATTGATAATATATTATCCAAAAATTTTGATTTACCTATTGTAAGGATTGACGAACGCTTAACATCAAAAATAATAGATTCTGATGGTTCTAAAAGACAAGATGATCTATCAGCAGTTAAATTATTAGAAACATACAGTCAAAATGCATAGTTTTTATTATCAAAATAGAGTTCTTATATATGTAGTAATGACTATTTTTGTTATTATTTTTGCTTTAATTTTTGCAAGTAATGCCGCATCGTCTATTGAAACTAGTTTAGATGTAATTAATTCTGATAATAACGAAGAAGTAAGAGTAGTTTTCGTGTCTATTCCCCAAGGCTCATCAGCTACTGACATAACAGCTATATTAGATAATAAAGGCATCATTAGTTCTTCTTTAGCTTATGAAATTTATTTACGTAATGAAAATATGGCAGATAAACTACGAGCCGGAGATTATGAAATAGCAAATAATTTAGATTTTGACGAATTAACAAGTATTTTACTTAAAGGACCTCCTTTGAAAACATACAATATAACTATTCCAGAAGGTCTATGGATAACTGAAACATTAGAATCTATTTCATCTCAAACAGGCTTTGATGTTGAATCTTTAACAAATTCATTAGTATCTGGTGTAGTGGATAGTAAATATGTATATCTCGGAGATTATAAAGAATTACAAAATTGGGAAGGTTTAATTTATCCAAATACATACGAAATTAATGTAGATGCTAATGGTGAAGAGATACTACAACTATTAGTTACTGAACTCGAATCTGTAGTCGATAAGATATTCTCCGAAGAAGAATTACCTAGTTGGATTGATAACTATAATCAACTTTTTACAATTGCTAGTTTAGTAGAAGCTGAATCAAAATTAGAAGAAGATAGGCCATTAGTTGCATCTGTTATAAAAAATAGATTATACGATGACATGCTTTTACAAATTGATGCAACAATATTATACGCTCTTCAAAAAAGGAAATCTCAAGTATTACTTGTTGATTTACAAGTAGATTCGTCTTACAACACATACAAATACACAGGGTTACCTCCTACGCCCATCTCAGGTTTTGGTGAAAGATCGATATTAGCTACTATAAATGCCCCAGAAAGTGATTTTATATATTACTTATTAACTGATAAAAATGGAAAAATGTCATTTACAAATGATTATTCAGATTTTATAAATATGAAAAATAAAGCTAAAGAGGAAGGTGTAATACCATAATGGTGTCAACTAATGACATACGACCTGGTCAATCATTAATAATAGAAGATAACATCTATTTAATCTTGGAGTATCAACATGTAAAACCTGGAAAGGGCAAAGCTTTCGTAAAAACAAAATTAAAAAATTTAACTAACGGGGGAGTTTTAGACAAAACATTCAGAGCTGATGAAAATGTAGAACAAGCTTTTATTGATAAACAATCTTTTAGTTATCTTTATAGAGACAATAATGATTTTGTATTTATGAATAATGAAACATATGAACAAATTAGTTTGAATGAAAAAATTATTGAGGATAGATATTTGTTTATGAAAGAAAACCAAGAAATAACTATTCAAATGTATAAAAATACACCTATTGATATCGTACTACCTTCATCTGTAGAATTAAAAGTAATAAAAGCGGAACCAGCTGTAAAAGGTGATACTGTAACATCTACAAATAAAATTGTTACTTGCGAAACAGGCCTAGAAATCAGTGTACCTATGTTTATAGAAGAAAATGAAACTATAAAAGTGGATACTAAGAATAAATCATATATAACAAGATTATGAATATTGATTTTAGACAACTTTGCTTTGAACAGTATTTTGACAAAAACTTAGATGATATAGTAATTGAAAATAACATACTTTCCGAAAATCAAACTTTAAGAGCTAAGCAGTTAATTATTAACACACAAGAAAATATAGAAAGGATAGTTAATTCTATCAACACTTATTCTGATAATTGGCAATACGAAAGAATTGGAAAAGTAGAATTGATAACATTAAAACTAGGGATTTCAGAATTAATAATGGGACTGACACCAAAAAAAGTTATTATCTCAGAATGGGTAAAAATTACTGATAAACATTCAACTTCAAAAGGAGCAAAATTTGTAAATGGAATATTGGATAGAATTAGTAATGAAATATAAAGAGATAATCAAAGATATAACTGATATAAAGAAAGAACGGAAAGAATTTATTGATACCTTTGATACAAATAAAAATTTGATCTATAAATCACTTATGAGTGCAGTTGAGAATAAAAATCTAAATTCAATTAGAGTACATAAATATCTTACTTCTAATAAAAAACTAGGAAAGGTAGTCACCGCAAGGTATTTAGAAAGTATAAATCTAAATGAAAATACAAAAATTTATGAACTAACCGAAGATGAAGTTTCTAAAATTTCAAGTTATAGTATTGAAAAATGATAATAATATTTAGATTAAAATAATCTTATAAGTCAAAACTTTTTTATTGAGTATGAAAGATATGGCACTGATTTTTATGGAACTGGTAAAGATCAATTAAATGCAAGAGATGTAATTACAGTTTTAGATGTAGAAGTTAACGGAGCTACAAAATTACTGCAAGAAAATGATACATTCATAGGTATATTTATTGATATTGATAATGATGAACTTATTGAAAGACTAAAAGAAAGAGGTCATGATAAAGAATTTATTAATAAAAGAATGGACTTAGCAAATTTACAGCGTAGTAAAATAAGTGAGTTTGATTATGTAGTAAAGAATGTTGATATTAATACTACTGTTAAAGAAATACTTGATATAATATGTAACTTAGAGGAATCATGATAAAACCACCAATTGAAGAATTACTAGAAAAAACACCAGGAAGATTTGCATTAGTTATAGCATCTGCTCGAAGAGCAAAAGATATAAATTCTTATTTTAATCAATTAGGTGAGGGTATTGGTGCATATACACCACCTCAAGTCCAAAGTCTGAGTAGAAAACCCTTAACAGTATCATTTGAAGAAATAGCTGCTGGTAAGGTAGAGGTTTCAGAAAAAGAGTAGCTGTTAATGAAAAACAACTTACTACTTGGTATAACAGGTAGTATAGCTGCTTCTAAAACAGAAAAATTATACAACTTACTTAAAGATCAGTACAATATTAAATTTGTTTCTACTTCTGAAGGCCTTAAATATTTAGAAGACAATTTCAAAAAAAATAATTATATTATTTCATCATGGGATAATGAAACTGGCTCCCCACACATAGAATTATCAAGATGGGCAGATAAATTTATTATCTATCCAGCTACAGCTAACTTTATAGCAAAACTTAACCATGGAATATCAGATGACATACTTTCTGCAACTGCACTTATGTATAAAGACAGTATATATATTGCACCAGCCATGCATGAGGAAATGTATTTAAATGAAGTCACTCAGGAAAACATATTAAATCTTTCTAAAAAACATATTTTTTGTGGTCCAAAATATGGAAAATTAGATATTGGCGATGAAGGATTAGGGAGGATGTTAGAGCCTGATGAGTTGGTCAATATTATTGAAAATACGAATGAAAAAATAATTGTTACTTCTGGTCCAACTTTTGAAAATATCGATTTAGTAAGAGGTATAACAAATTCATCAAGCGGCAAACAAGGAAGAGCGATCGCTTATGAATTACTTGCTAAAGGTTTTGATGTTATATATATACATTCTGATTTAATTAAACCTGTTCCACATGCTAAAAACATTAATTATTCATCATCAGATGATCTTTATCAAAGTATATTAAACAATATTAAAGATGTAAAAAAAATCTATATGACCTCTGCAGTTTCAGATTTTATTCCTGAAAAATTTAATAAAAAGATGAATAGAGAAAGTGGAGAGTTTTCTTTAAAAATGTCACCCAATATAGATATTATAAAAACTAGTAAATCTCAATATAAGGATATTAAAGTGATTGGTTTTTCAGCACAATTAGATGACAATTTAAACTTTGAGAAAATAAATTCCAAAAATTGTGATTATTTAGTAATTAATAATTTAAAAGATAACTACTTTGGTTCTGATAATAATAAAATTTATATTATTGACAAAGATAAATTAATTTATGAATCACCTGTTGAAAATAAAAATATTATTGCTCAACATATTATAAAAAATACTACTTCTTAATTGTGTTTGTAAATGTTGAATTAATTTATAACAATACTTATAAATTTATTCAGTTTACATATAAAGTTCCTAGAGAATATGAAAATAAAGTATACATTGGTACGATAGTTGAATTATTGTTCAGAAATAAAAAATATAAAGCTTTAGTTGTTGATATAAATGTAAATAAACCTAATACTAAAAAAATAAATGAAATTCATAATGTTTTGTTCACATTAACAGATGAACAAATTACTTTCTTAACTTATCTATCAGTTTCAAATTATTTAAATATTGGTATTTTATTATCAGAGATTTTTAATATTGAAAAGTATAAAGAACAAAAAAAGCATAAATCAAAATTAATTAAACAGTATACACAATCCGATATAGGTAATAATATCTCTAAAAAAAATAAGAACATATTTGTAACACCAACTTTAGAAACTTCCAATCAACTATCTAAAGAATTAATATCTAATGGATTAGATTTAGATTTTTATCAAAAAACGGGTGGTAGAGATGAAATTGAAAGTTATATAAACTCAAATATCGATTTTAAAAATATAGTTATACTATCTAATAATTTTAATTATTTCAATATAACCGATGATGTTGTATTTCATTTCTTTGATACGAATAACATATCTTATAAACTTCCCAAGCTAAACGGAGTAAATATTATTGAACTTGCTATTTTAAAACAAAGTATTTTCGGAGGTAATTTCAAATTCTATAATATATTTCCAGCTTTAGATATGTTTGACTCATATGGTCATTATGAAGAAATTATTATAAAAAACGATATTACTTATATATATGGAAATAATTTTGAAGAATGTATTAACATATTAAAAAATAAATTTCAATATGATAAATGTTTTCCATATACTAATTCTGAAATTTTAAAAAATGAATTAAATGAATATACATTTACTGAAAATTTATTAAGTAAAGATACTGATGTATATTTCTTATTTAATCCTAAATTAAGTTATAAAAATACACTTAATTCTTTACGTTTAATTTCTTTAATAAAGGATGTTAAATATTGTGAATATATGAATATTCCAATAGTTCTAATCTCTACAAAAGATCAAGACTTGCAGGAGATGCTGAAGTTAAACAATATAAAAAACCTTGCAAATAATGAACTTAGAGAAAGATCTAAATATGGTCCAAATATCAATACTAAAATATTCACTCTTAGTTCTGATAATGAAATAGAAACCGAAAAATACAACGATTATTTGCTTGGTCCGAGGAAAGAAGAGGGTAGATTTGAATATGAAATCAGGTTAATTTTAAGTAAAAATATAAATTACAATAAAATCATGGACTTATTTTCATATACAAATATACATAATCCAACTAAAAGCAGAAATATTTAATGTTTGATATAGTTACTTTTGGTCATCCTTCATTAAAAATGAAATCAAAAAATGTTGAGAATTTTGATGATGAATTAAAGGACTTAACGGATAAAATGCTCGAGATTATGTATGAGGCACCTGGAGTTGGATTAGCTGCACCTCAAATAGGTATAAATAAAAATATATTTGTATTTGATATCGGGGAAGGTCCGAACATTGCGGTCAATCCAATATCAATTAAAGTATCTGGAAAAGTTAATTTTCTTGAAGGCTGCTTATCGTTACCAGGATATTACTGGGATATTGAGCGACCTGAATATGCAAAACTAGATTGTTTTGATCTAAAAGGAAATAAAATTTTTTATGAAGGAGATGATTTATTAGGAAGGGTTCTTCAACATGAATTAGATCATTTAAAAGGAAAAGTACTACTCACATGCTTAGATAGGAAAACAAAAAAACAAGCATTAAAAGATATATCTGTAAACGGTTTTCCAGGTAATGATGTTTAATTATTTTTTTGGTTCTGATTCTAGAAGTTTGACATATTTAAAATTTTTAAATGATAATACTCAGAACTTAACAGTCGTTACTACTTATCCTGTGAAAACTGGGAGAGGTAAAAAGGTCAAATCTAATATTATTGAAGATTTTTGTGTTGAAAATAATATTAATTTTAAATATTTTAATCAAAACGAAACTTATGAAGATATGTCAAATGCACTTTGCGTAAGTTTTAAAAATATATTTTCAAAAGAATTCTTAAGTAAAAATAACAATATCTATAATATTCATTTAAGTTTACTTCCAAAATTTAAAGGACCTTCTCCAGTAGAAACTCAGATTCTTAAAAACGAAGTTAATATTGGTTACTCTATATTTAAAATTGACGATAAAGTAGACTCCGGTCCATTGATTTTTAGTAATAATATTCAACATAAAAAAGATCTATATGCTTCTAATGTATATGAATTAATATTTAAAGATTTTTCTAACTCTTATAATGAAATTATTGAAAATCTTAATAATGAATTGAAACAGCATAATGATAATGAGTCCCTTACAAAAAAATTTAATAAATCAGATTTTTGTATTAATAACGATGATGTTGAAACTGCCCAAAGAAAAATAAGGGCGTTTGATGTTGTAGGTCCAGCATATGCTGTACATAATGATAAAAATATAAAGATTCATAAATACTCAAATAATAATTTAGGATTAGAGATCAAATTAAATGATGGATATATTTATCCACTCGAAATTACCCCTGAAGGTAAAAATAGAATGAAGGTTGAAGATTATATAAGAGGCCTTAAATGAAAATATCAGCAAGTATTTTGGCAGCAGACCAAAAAAATATTATTAACAATCTAAATGAAAAGGAAGATTTATTTGATTATGTCCATATTGATATAGGAGATAATGTTTTTTGTCCTACGTATGGTATTTCAAAAGATATTGTATATGAGTTGGTAAATGAAACATCTTATAAATTAGATATCCATTTAATGATTGATGAATATCCTGAGCTTTTATATAATCTCCTTAATGAAGATACCAATATAGTTAAAGCTTCTCATCATGTTGAATCAAAGTCGATTAATGATTTTATAGAAATAATGGAACAACATGAAAATATTGACACAGGTTTTGGAATACTTGGTTCTTCAGATTTAAATATTCTTAGGCCTTTTTTAGAATCAGAAAAAATATCAACAGACTTTATTTTATTACTTTGTGTTAATCCAGGTTTTTCATATCAAGAGCCTGTTGTTACCCCATCACAAAGAGTTTTAGATTTTAAAAATTTATATCCCAATTATGACGGTCAAATAATGGTTGATGGCGGTGTTTCTAATAAAATGTTAAATGATTTAAAGAAACTCGGTGTTAATGTTTCTGTGCAAGGCGGAGCAATTTTTGGATAATAATTTAAAATTTTTAAATTTTACTAAAGCTATGTCAGTAGCAGCACTCGAAGCTTTAAAAAGTAATCCGAATCCTAACCCTAAGGTTGGAGCTGCATTATTTGATAAAAACATGAAACTAAAATATAAGTCACATCACGTAAAGAAAGGGGAAGATCATGCAGAAATAGATTTAATAAAAAAATCAAACATAAAAGATACAGATTATTTGTATATCACACTAGAACCTTGTTTTCATGATGATACTTCGCCATCTTGCGCTAAAGAACTTCTACAAACAGATATTAAAAATATAGTAATTGGTGATATTGATATTGATCCAAGAACATATGGAAAAAGTATAAATTATTTAAAGAATAATAATATTAATGTAAGCATCGAAGATGGTGTAAACGATTTTTTAAATCCATATTATAAAAATATAAGTAACAATAAAAAATTAACATACATAGGAAAAATTGGAATTTCAAATAATCACAACATATTCAACAACGATTCCGAAGATAAATATATAACAAATCAAATATCGTTAGATTTAACTCATTTACTTAGAGCAACTTGTGATGCTGTTTTAGTGGGTAAAAATACATTTATAATAGACGATCCTAAACTCAATATAAGAAATACAGAATTAAATAATTCTAATAATAAACCTTTGAAAATAATTTGGTGGGGTTCAAGTATTCCAAATAAAATTAAGAATGAACATCGTGATTATATCTTTATTGAAGCAACTTCATTAACACAATTAGACGAAATATTATTAAGTCTTGGTTGTAGGGTAGTCTTGGTTGAGGGTGGTAAGTTTGTACATGAGATGTTCATTAAAAATTCAAAATATGACTTATTTTATGAATTTAAATCTGACTTTGATATATCAAATGGCTTAAATATTGGTGATATTTATAAGAAGGGATTACCGACTTCTTTTCAAAATATTGAAAAAATTACTCTTAAAGATAACGTCTTATCAATTTATAATAATAAATAATGTTTACAGGAATTATAAAAAATTTAGGTGTCGTTAAAGATATAAGCGAGAACTCTTTAACAATAAAAACTGAGGATAAGGAATTTTTAAATATTGACTTAGGTACAAGCGTCGCTGTTGACGGTGTTTGTTTAACTGTAAGAGATATCCAAGAAAATAAATTGATATTTCAGATATCTAATGAAAGTAGAAATAGAAGTATCATTAAGGGATACAAAGATAATGTAAGTGTAAATCTAGAACTTCCCACAACAGTCAAAGATTTCTTAAGTGGCCACATTGTTCAAGGGCATGTTGACGAGATATCAGAAGTATTAGATATCACTGAAGACAAAAAAGATTTATGGACTTTTGAATTTAATAGTAATAATTCTAAATATTTGGTTGATAAAGGTTCTGTAACAGTAAATGGCGTTTCATTAACAGTAGTTAATCCAAATAAACATTCATTTAAAGTAGCTGTTATCGATGAAACTTACAAAAGAACAAATTTTCAATTCTTACAAGCTGATTCACAAGTTAACATTGAATATGACATTATATCTAAATATGTTGAAAGGTTAATAATTGATAACTGACATTAACGAAATAATAAGTAAATTTAAAGCGGGTGAGATGATAATCCTCATTGATGATGAAGAACGAGAAAATGAGGGTGATCTTGTTATATCATCAGAGTATTTAACTCCAGATCACATAAATTTTATGATAACAAAAGGGAAGGGTCTTGTCTGTGCGCCTATTTCTACAGATGTAGCAAAAAAATTAGATTTAACTTTGATGACTGGTGTAAATAATGAAACAGAAACGCAGTTTACAGCATCAGTTGATTTAAAAGGTGACGGTGTATCAACTGGAATATCAGCAGAAGACAGATATAAAACAATAAAAGGGCTTTGTAATGAGAATTCAACAAGAAGTAGTTTTAATGTTCCTGGTCATGTATTTCCACTTCAATCTATGGATGGTGGAGTATTGCGCAGAGCAGGTCATACAGAAGCAGCAATTGATTTATGTAAAATTTCAGATCATTATCCTGTAGCTGTTATTTGTGAAATTATTAACGAAGATGGTTCAATGGCTAGATACGATGATTTAATTAGCTTTTCCAAAGAACATAATCTGCCTATTGGAACTATTAAAGATTTAATTGAATATCGTATAAATAAAACTGAGATGATAACTTTTGTATCAAAAGCAAAAGTACCTACACAGTATGGTGATTTTACTGCCCACGTATATAGAGACAATTTAGATAATACTGAACATATAGCTTTAACATATAATGAATACTTAGAGGGCGATGAAACAATGGTAAGAGTTCACTCAGAATGTTTAACAGGAGATGTCTTGTACTCAAATAAATGCGACTGTGGTTCTCAATTAGAAAATGCCTTTAAAAAAATTACTGACAATGGCTCTGGAGTTTTGTTATATATGAGAGGACATGAAGGTAGGGGTATTGGATTAGGAAACAAAATTAAAGCTTATTCATTACAAGAAGATGGTGATGATACTGTTGATGCTAATTTAAAACTAGGATTTAAAATGGATCAAAGAGATTATGGTACAGGAGCTCTTATTCTCAGAGATTTAGGGATAACAAATATGAATATTTTAACTAATAACCCGTCTAAAAGAGCAGGTCTCGAAGGGTTCGGTTTAAATATAACATCTAGAACACCATTAATTGGAAATATCACAAAAGAAAATGAATCGTATTTAGAAACTAAAGAAGAAAAGATGGGTCATAAGTTTAAAGATGAATAAAATAGCTGTTGTTTATTCAAGTTATTATAAAGATGTGGTTGATGGGCTTTTAGATGGTATAAAAAATACTATTCATGAATCGTTTGATCTCGATTATTTTAAAGTTCCGGGATCTTGGGATATTGTCTACAAAACAAATACGCTATCTAAAGAATATAAAATCTTTATTGCTGTGGGTATTATATGCAAAGGCGATACAGATCATTATGAATATATATCTAGTTCAGTAGCTAATGGATTAATAAATTTAACAATAAATAAAGATCTGTATATTGCTAATTGTATTTTAAATGTACATAATCTTGAACAGGCCAATAATCGTGCATCTCAAGAAGTAAATAAAGGTGCCGAAGCAGCAAATGCTATAAATTTATTATTTGCTTGATTTAATAATAATTAAGATATAATTGATTAAGCGAACAATGTTCCACCCACTGTGAATAATAGTGGAGTAAGTTAAACAGCTTCGTGCTGTTTTTTTTATGGAAGGAGAACTTATACCGGAACTTAATATAAATGATGAGATTAAGTCTAAAAAACTTCTTGTTATCGCACCAGATGGTGTGCAGATAGGAGTTTTAGAACTAAAAAAAGCTTTAATAGTTGCTGAAGAGTTAGATCTAGATTTAGTAGAAGTGTCACCAGAAAGTAAGCCGCCTGTAGCAAGGCTTATGAATTATGGAAAGTACAAATACGAACTATCACAAAAAGCTAGACAATCAAAAAAGAATCAAGTAAAAATTAATGTTAAAGAAATACAGTTAAAGCCAAAAATTGACACTCATGATTTTGAAAATAAATTAAATCAATCAAGAAAATTTTTAAGTGAAGGAGATAAAGTTAAATTTACAATGAGATTTAGAGGAAGAGAAGTAGAGCATCCAGAATTTGGACAAAGAGTTTTAGATAATTTTAAAGAAAAACTAAGTGAAATTGCTGAAGTTGAATCTACATCAAATCCTGATGGCAAATCATTGACAATGGTTTTGGCACCAAATGGAGTAAAGAAATGAAACATAGAACACATAAAGGAATGAAAAAAAGAATAAGAGTTACTGGATCCGGTAAATTTATGAGAAGAAGATCTCATACTTCGCATTATAAATTAGCAAAAGGTAGTAACACTTGGTCTAGATTGAAAAGAGATGTCGAAGCATCAAAAGGTGATAGTAAAAAAATAAGAAAGTTGTTGAGCTAAATGGTAAGAATAAAATCTTCTGTAAGCAGTAGAAAATCAAGAAAAAAAGTTCTTAAAAAAGCAAAAGGATATACGGGTGCAAGAAGCAAAAGATTAAGAGCTGCCAAAGAACAAGTTATGCATGCCGGTGCCGATTCGTTTACACATAGAAAAGACAAAAAGTCAGATTTTAGAAAATTATGGATTACTAGAATAAATGCCGCTTCAAGATCTCATGGATTATCATATTCGAAATTTATTAATGGATTAAGTAATGCTGAAATTAAAATTGATAGAAAAATTCTTGCGGATCTTGCTATTAATGATCCTAAAGGTTTTAAAAAACTCGTTGATTTAGCAAAAAAAAATATAAATGGCTGAAATAAATCTAGATAAAATATATTCTTCTTTTTTATTAGCCCTTGAAGAATCTCACGATTCTGACTCATTATCTCAACTTCACAAAGAATACTTAGGTAAGAATTCTGTAATTTCTGAACAAAGAAAAAATATTTCTAATCTAAGTGATTTAGATAAAAAAAAATTTGGAAAGATAATTAAAGACATTAGTGAAAAAATTATTACTGATATAGAAAATAAAAAAAATGTTTTAAAAAAAGAGAAATATCATAATAAAGAAAATAGTGAAAATGTAGACATCTCTATAGACTGGTTAGAGAGTACTGGCACCCAGCAAGATATGAATCTGACACGTTATATATAGACAAAAAACTTGATAATTTATTAAGAACACAAACAAGTACTGTCCAAGTAAGACACATGCAAGAAAATAAACCTCCTATTTATATTGTTTCTCCAGGTCGTGTGTATAGGTCTGATCAATTAGACTCAACACACTCACCAGTATTTCATCAAATTGAAGGATTGGCGGTAGATGATGCAATTACATTTACAGATTTAAAAGGTACGTTAGAGTTTTTTGTAAAAGAGTTTTTTGGTAATAACGTTAAGACAAAATTTATACCTCATTTCTTTCCTTTCACAGAACCATCAGCTGAAGTATTAGTAAGTTGGAAAGATGGTGATTGGTTAGAAATATTAGGGTGTGGAATGGTAGATCCTAATGTATTTGAAAATGTAGGATTCAAGAAAGGGACCCAAGGTTTTGCTTTTGGCGTGGGTGTTGAACGACTTGCAATGTTGAGGCATAATATTGACCATATTAAGAACTTTTATGACAATGACTTAAGATTTCTTAGGCAGTTCTAATGATAATTTTAAAATCATGGCTCAATGATTGGATCAATTTATCAAATATTGATGATAACGATATTTCAGAAGCACTTGAATCTTTGGGTTTTGAAATTGAATCAACTAATTATATTGAACCAAATTATAAAAATATAGTCGTAGGTAAAGTAGTTGATATTTATCCACATAATAATGCTGACAAATTAAGAGTTACTCAAGTAGATGTTGGAAGTAATACTTACGAAATAGTTTGTGGTGCATGGAATTTTGATGTTGGAGCTATTGTTCCTGTTGCATTACCAAAATCACATATTGTTGATAATTTTTTAATTGAAAAAAGAGAAATTAGAGGGGTTGTTTCAAATGGAATGATATGTTCTGCTAAAGAACTTGGTCTTTGGGACGAACATGAAGGAATTTTATTACTTGAAGACACATTAACTCCAGGTACAGATTTTAGTTCAACATACGATTCAAAAGATACTTCATGGGAAATTGGTATTACACCGAATAGAGGGGATTGCATGTCACACCTAGGTGTTGCTAGAGAATTATCTAACTATTTTGATATAAAAATTTCACAAAATGATTTTAAACTTAAATCTAAAATAGAGAATGTTCTAAAAACTAACAGTGGAAAAATTTCAGAGTGTAATTCTTATGTGTCTATTGAGATTGAAAATTTTAATATAACAGATTCGCCTTTCTATATTAGATATAGACTTTCACAAGTAGGAACAAGGATTATTAATAACGTAGTTGATTTAACTAATTATGTTTTATATGATATCGGACAACCATTACATGCTTTCGATAGAGATAAAATATTTGGAACAGTGTCTGTTAGAAAAGCAAAAGATAAAGAAAAAATATTAACTCTAGACAATCAAAAAAGGTCTCTCAACAAAGATGACTTAGTTATTACTGATAATGATAATCCGATTGCCTTAGCTGGAGTTATGGGTGGTTTAGAAACAGAGGTAACTGAAAATACGAAAAACTTATTAATTGAAAGTGCATACTTTGATAAAGTTTCAATAATGAATACATCTAGAAAGCTTAATTTAATTTCTGATGCATCTATAAGATTTGAAAGAGGTATTGACTTTAATCTTCAATTAAAAGCAATAAATAGATTTATAAATATTTTTAGCACAAATGAAGATATAAATTATTCATCTCCAATAGTTGATGATAAAAAAAATATTAAGAACAAGTCTGTTTCTTTTAGTAGTAATGATATTTATAAAATACTAGGCACAAAAATTGATAACAAATTTATTACAAAAACATTAAAGAATTTAGATATTGATCATACTATTAATAATGAAGATATTAAATTTGTTTCTCCGTCATGGAGATATGACTTAGAAAGACCCATTGATATAATTGAAGAAATTGCTAAGCACTATGGTTTTAATAATTTCGATAGTACTTTACCAATTGGTAATAATAGAAATAATTTAGGAGACTATTGGAATTCTAAATCTTTTTTTAGCCAGCAACTTAGAGGTAAGGATTATCAAGAAATACAATCCCTATCTTTTGTTGATGATATAAGTAATCAAAGATTTAATCCAGAAAAAAAATACGTAGAAGTTTACAATCCTATTGATTCAACAAATAAGTATTTGAGGTCAAATCTTTTCTCATCATTATTGAATATTTATCAATCAAATTTAGAAAAAAACTCTGTTTCTTCTAAATATTTCGAAATTAACACTGTATTTGATAAAGGTAAGCATGAGAAATACGAAAATATACCTAATCAACTTTATACCTTAGGAGTGCTTACACCCTCAAGAGTTACAAATGCTGATTTAAGAGGTGAAGATAAATCTTTTGATATTTATTATGTCAAAAACTTAATTTCTACCTTAATTGGTGAATTTAATGTTAAATATTTGCACAAGCCAGGATTTCACAAACGATTATCATTTTTAATACTAAAAAATGGAAAACAAGTAGGTTTTTTTGGTCAGCTTTCTTATGAATTAATGGATGATTTAAACTTAGAAGATCCTATATATTTAATGGAGCTTAATATTGAAAACATCGACAATACCACTAAAGAAACTAACGATTTTATACCTTTAGCTCAATATCCTTTTATAAAATTTGATTTATCTTTTACTGTTCCAGTAGATTTTATAGCTGCTGATCTAATTTCCTTTGTATTAACAAAACTTGATAAGAATGAAAATAATATTGATATTTTTGATGATTATGTAACTGAGAAATCTCGTAATTTAGGAATTAGAATAAGTACTAGAAATTATGATCAAACTTATAGCGAAGATGAAGCTAGAGGAATATTAGATATGATAGTAAATGAAATTCAAGATAAATTTAAGATAAAGTTAAACAAGAGTCAGTAATGGATGATATATCAGGATTAAACAATAGGGTATTCCAACTTTTATCTCAAAAGTCTTCAAAAGCAGCGGTAGATTTATTAGGTATGAGATTGTCGACAAATTTTAATGGTAAGTTTACTGAAATTCTTATAACCGAAACAGAAGCTTTCGGAAGAGCAAATACTGATCAAATGTCATTAGCAACTCAATTAAGTAGAAAAATTCCAAAGACTTTACCCTTAGGGCCCCCCTCAATATTAGTTATGAAGTCATACGGCTCTAATAAAAGTTTGTATCTTCTTACTTCAAAGAAAGGAACTTGTGAAGCTGTGCTAATAAGATCTGGAAAAATTTTACTTGGTAAAAACTATATTGAGGTTCGAAGAAAAACAAAAATGAAAACTGATAACTTAACAGGACCAGGAAATGTTACTAAAGCACTTGGGATTACTTTAAAGAATGATGGAGATAATATTTTAGATGGACCTATTAGCTTATCACCTAGAATACATCCAGCTGATAAAGCTATTGCAAAACAAAGAAAAAATTCTAAACCTAGAGATAAAAATCTTTGGAGATTCTCTTTAGTTTTAAAATGAAATATATTGAAGAACGATCATCCGTAATTAATCCAATTGAAGATTACAATTTATTATTGCAATCTAAGAAAAAACTTAGAGTTAAACTTGGAGTAGACCCTACTGCTCCAGATGTAACTCTAGGGTGGTATTCGGTTATAAGAGCACTTAAAAAATTCCAAGAATATGGCCATGATGTGATATTAATTCTTGGTGAATTTACAGCTAAGGTTGGAGATCCATCAGGTAAATCTGAAACAAGAAATATACTTGATGATGATAGTATTAATGAAAATTCTGATGGAGTTTTACCAATAATTAAATCTATACTCCATCAAGACAATTTAGAAATTGTATCAAATAAAGAATGGTTATCAAAATTAAGTATTAACGATATGATGAGTTTAGCTTCATCAACTACTTTAGCTCAGATGCTAGAGAGAGAAGATTTTTCTAAACGATATGAAAATAAAAACCCAATATCTTTATTAGAATTCTTTTATCCACTTTTTCAAGGATACGATTCGGTAGCTGTTAAATCCGATATCGAAATTGGTGGTAATGATCAACTTTGGAATTTAATGTTGGGTAGAGAAATACAAAAATATTATGGATTGAACCCACAAGTCGCTATAACCTTTCCTTTACTTATTGGAACAGATGGTAAAAAAAAGATGTCTCAATCTTACGATAATTATATTTCAATATCTGATACCCCTGAAAATATTTTTGGAAAAATTATGAGTATACCTGATGAAACTATGTGGGATTATTTTCTTATGCTTACCGATTTAGATCTTGATGTCATTGATGAATATAAAAGTAACGTAGAAAACGATAAAGAGAATCCATTCAATTTAAAAAAGATGCTTGGAGAATTAATTATTACTGAATTATTTAATAATGATGAGGCTGCTAACGCTGCAAATTCTTTTGAAAATGTTACTGTAAACAAAAATAT
>LULN01000048.1_pt1 | contig 40532 bp, 22 predicted proteins | sample 728131 | NCBI WGS metagenome assembly LULN01 (sample SAMN03860288, study PRJNA289734) | marine metagenome | biome: seawater column; feature: ocean; material: water; isolation source: Red Sea water column Station 149 - depth 100m | place: Saudi Arabia: Red Sea | collected 2011-10-15 | depth 100 m
AATTCAGATCCTTTAATACCGACAGGTTTATCAAGTTCTGATAACTTATCTCTTAAGTTAAATGCTGGTTTTGCTACTCTTACTACCATACTATTGCTCCGCTACAAGTCCATTAGATGCTGATATAACAGTCGTAACTGCTGTGGTTGTATTATTTATTCTCTTCAGACCAGAGAAATCACTACGCCCTCCTGATGTTCCAGCATATACAATATCATTAGATTCATCATATCCAAGTCCCTTGATATCAGCCGATGTTCCATATAAAGTACACTTAGTATTAGGTTGGAATAATGCTTTCTCATCATCATACATCTTCTTGACTTGTTCTGGTAATGGTGCTGTACCTGATATACGAAAAAGAGCCATTCTATCAAATGTATAATCATGTGCAAACCCATTGGCATATCTATTAATAGTAGTGGTCATATTAGTACCACCGTTATCAAAACTTGCAGATGCGTTTGACCCAGTAATAGTTTCAACGTGTTCTCCGTTCAACCAGAACTCCATTGTCCCACTCCTTCTTACAAACCCAATATGATTAAAAACACCAGTTGTCATTGCTCTCACACTTCCTGATACTTCTGATCCACCTGCCAGTCTATAACGATGAAAACCAGTGTTTCTAATAATAAAATATGACCTATTACCAGTAGCCCAAGATGGAAAAGTTTGGGCTCTATCTAGAATGTAATGATTAGTACTAAGAGTATTCTTTTTAACCCATACAAATAAACTAAAATCATTAGTTCCAAAATTTAAATCAGCATTATAAGGTTGTCTCAAAAAATTATTAGCACTAACACCGTGATAAGCAACTAAATTTGAACCATTAGCAACTTTAGTCTTGGTTATTGATCCAACTACTGCTATACCTTTATTATTCTTACTTCTATCTGCTTCTGCTGGATATATTTTTACATTATCAATAGTACCCTCAAAAGAATCACTTCTAAAATATACTAGAGTATTTCCAGTCACTTCACCAACATGATAATAAGTTCCATCTGCAGTCATCTCTGTACCAGAAGTGGCAGCACCAGTTCCATAAGAAATAGATAAAGTACCTGCTGTACGAGTAACTGTAACTTCAACAATTACACTTGTCCCTATATCCCATCTATCTGTTGATGGATATATAAATCTTCCATTATTTTGACCATCACAAGTTGCCACATTACTACCAATTGTCCAATCAGCATTTACTGTCCATCCATCAGATGTTGCAAATGTTCCATCAATAGTATTAGTAGAACCTAATGTATCTGCACTTATAGTTGTAACACCAACATTTGTATCATCAGTATCAGCAAGCCATGCACCTTTTATATCTCCAACCATCCATCCTGAATTATAATCAGTTCCTATACCTACATTTAATCTACTACCCTCATTTTCAAGAATATTATTATTGTTGGTGCTGCGTGAATAATTAGGAGAAACTAAAAGTAAATCTGTTGGTGTGGCAACTGCTAGATCTTTATTCTTCTTAGTCACTATGTGACAATCAGAATAAGTATTCTCTTCTTTTTGCAAAGCAGAAATCCATACTAATCCATTATATCCAGAAAATGATCCCCCAGTAGTAGAAATATTGAAAGGTAAACGAAAAGTATATAATAATCGAGGGCCAGATAAAACGTATAATATGCTATCACGTATCTCTACTTCTGCTGCTGGTACATAACCACTTGATGTTGCTACAATATCTTTTCCTGAACCATCTTCAGCAAAAATACTTATACCACCTTCACATGCAACAGCAATCGTAGGTATTGGAAGTCCTGTTACATCATCAATTGGTGCATTTGGTAGTACACCCATTGCTACATCATTGACATGATTGGTTACAATATAATTTCCTGAACCAATATCTTGCCAATAATCATCAGTATTTCTGTTTATAATTCCACCAGTCCACTTTTTATCATTAGTATGACAAATTGCGACAGCATCATCTTTTATGAAATTAACTTTAATAATATTACCATGATTCCAAGAAGGACTAGTACCAACAAGTATAATACCATTTAATGCTGTTACAGTTATTAGATCATGATCATTAAAACCAGCAATCATATTCTGTTGTCCAGCAATGGTTGGAATAATCATCCACATTGGCATATTTGGATCATCACCATCATAGATGGTAAGTCTAGTTCCACTATTCTCTATCACCAACACGGCAACAGCAGGAAATTCTTTTCGATGACCTCTAAATTCATTTACACCTTCATTATACCATGAGGTATGATCACATCTCTTTCTCCATGCACCACCATCAGAATCCTTTCTAGTATCATATACGAAAACACTTCCACCACTAGAAACTGCAGTTTGATCAATCTGTGCTTTAATAGCAGCAATATTTTCTATCTCTACTTCAGTTAAATTAGCATGAGCAGGATCCTGATATGCCAATCCACCCAACATTGCGTTGGTTGGTACTTGACTATTTCCGATTCCGACTAGATTAGGCATTAGTTATTTCTCTCCTGTGATATTTATTATGATGTTAGAGTGACCAATTGTGCATCTGACACTTTGATTGGATAATAAGTAAATCTTCTAATCCATCCAGTGTATCCATGACCATTAGAATTATTCTCTATACATGAATTACCTAAAGATAATTGTGTAATAGATGGCATTGGAATACCACTATCAGATGTACCCTGTACAGTACCACCATCAACACATACTCCTCCATCATTTAATTGCCATGCCATTCCAAATTTTGGTGTGGGATTTGGAGAATAAGTACTATTTGCTGCACCCAATACATTTGAAGCACCTGAACGTACTCTCCACCTCAATTCAGTAGCACTAGTGTTTGATTTAAACACCTCCACCGCTTCATCTTCATTATTAAGATTACCAAAACAAAATACTCTTTCATACCTTTGGTAATTATAAGTCATCCAATTACTTGTATCAAATTGACATATCACTGTTGATGCATTTGGATTATAAAAATCAGATAATTCTTCACCATCAATTACTGCAAAACCCTGACCACGAGTTGCTGTTGTTCCATTTGTTGGAATATAAGAAGTTTCAAATGTTGCTGATGAACTTTGTGCTACTTCTACCTGAATACCCCAAACATAGTGTTCCTTATTCTGTAAATCAATTCTAGAACTAGCTGTAAAATTCGCTGTTTGAGCAGTCATAGTAAATGCTATTCTATACCAACCATTAGGATATTCATACACTACTTCATCACTTGAGTGTGTTGAAGATGCAATAACTCCTGTTGCTGGATCAAATCCTGGACCACCAATATCAAGAGCACTACCACTAACTTGTTCATAAACTTGAATATCCATATTTCCAGATTGTCCAGACCGTTCCTTAACCCACATGGAGACTCTAATTTTATCTGTACTAGCACCAGATATATCCATAGTATGATACAATTCTGCTCCAGTATGATAATATGCTCCAATAGTTCCATCTGGATTTGTTATTGCATTGTCTATACCATAACTACCAGTTCCTGCTGCCCATAAATTAGAAAGATCTGAACTTGATCTACAATAATTAGTCCTTCCCTCTTCAATTAATAATCCTTTACACTCTCTTGTTGTTGGATCGTGATCAAATCTTGGAGTATTACTACCAACCAATACAACTTTACCAAACTCATCAGTGTATGATGCAGGCCCAGTGCAACGATATGCAAATCTTGGATCTAATTTCTTGACTGATACAAAATTAAAATCTACTGATGGTCGTTGATTTGGATAGTCTTGTGATGCTGCGACTTCTCCTGTTACTGAAATACCTGCTCCTATAATACGAAGTTTTTCATTAGTAGAATCTACAAAAAATCTTATTGAACTATTTGCAACATCATTTTCAAGATCAGCATATAAATGTAATCTTCCATCTACTGTACGAATACGAGACTGTGTATCATTATCCCATAAATCAAGATTTGCACCATTTGAAGTGCTTGTTAAAATTCCTACAGTATTTGCACTACTTTTAACTTCTAATGGAGCAGTAGGATTAGTGAGTCCTATACCGACTCTACCACTTGAATCGATGCGAAGTCTTTCAGTACCACCACCACTAGAATTTGATTTTCATCAGTTAATCTTATAGTAGGATTAGTAGACCATACGTGTAGAGGTGTTGCTGGATCAACAGTTCCGATACCAACTTTACCTGCTGATGTGATGCGAACTTTTTCATTAGAACTTGTTCTGATGGCAAAAGAATTATCATCATGATCATATCTTATTAAACCACTATACCTTGCTGTTCCACTTGTTGCATCACCAAATGCCAAATCCCCATTATTTGAAGAACCACTAAAAATTGTTATTGCTTGAGAACTTCCACCATCACCAACTATTAAACCACCAGCACCAGAAAGACCCCAATCTGCATCATCAGTTCCAATACCAACACTTCCATTTGCTTGAATGCGAAGTCTTTCACTACCACCAGTATAAAATCTTATTGGTATATTATCACTCGATAAAGTTTCTAAAAATGCACCTTGCGAATCAACTCCATGATTAAAACTTCCTATTCCTTCTTTTGTTACTCTAAATTGTAAGTTTGCATCTGTACCAGAAAGATGTAAATCAGTGGTTGGATTATCAGTTCCGATACCGACTTTGCCATCAGACATGATGCGAAGTCTCTCTTGACCATTTACACCAAAATGTAGATATCCACCATGTCGATACCTCATTATGTCTAACGTGTTGGCGGTATCATATATTCTTAAATCATCTGATTGTGATCCATCTCTAAAGATTTGATATTTTTTTGTCGTGCCAGAACTAAAAAAAAGTGTTGAGTCATTAGATGAACCACCACAAATCTCCATAAGAGCACCAACAGATGATGAACCTGATCTGGATCTAATACTAGGATCTGAAGTTGAATATACATCAAGAATATCTGTTGGGCTGTCAGTTCCGATACCAACCTCACCAGTATCAAGAACTGTAAGAACCTCACTAGTTCCATCAAATAAGTTTAATATATCTCCTGCACCTGTTTGAGTTATTGCTACTGCTACATTAGTACTATCATCTGCTACTTCAATTCTATCTACTGCCTTCAAAGTAGTATCAATTGTTGTTGTCGTTCCTTCTACAACAAGATCTCCACCAATATAAACACTCTTTGCAATTCCTATACCACCAGCAACCTGAATAGTACCAGTTGAAGCACTTGTAGAATCTTGTGTATGACTAAAAGTTACAATACCAGTAAAATCTCCAGGCCCATTAACATCTAATTGTGTAAATGTACCAACACCTGCTGTAACATCACTACCACTACCACCACGAAAAGGACCATCGAAAGCAGTTGCAGTTACTACACCTGCAATACTAATACCAGGATCCAGAATATCACCAGCTACTTTTGTTAGTGCCATACTCTGTTACCTCTTAAGTGATTTCCATTATTGTCAAAGCAACATCAAGACTACTATTCACATCACTTTCTGCAGTTAATGTATCGTTTGTTTGTAGTACAACTTTGTTACCTCCCATAAATTCAAATGCAGATCCTTGAGGAATTGGTATATTCTTCATAAGATTCACATCTTCACCAGATGCAGAAGGTCGTGTAATTCCAAGTCCAACATTAATACTTGACCCAGAAACATTTGCCATTGTTACACCAATAACAACAGTTGCAGTGACAGGAGAAGTTGCAGTGTAGATACCGACTGTTGTTACACCTACATTTGCTTTCGTTTTTAATTTAAAGGTATTTGCCATGTTTTATCCTAGAGCGATTGCCATTGCGACTGCTTCATCAAGTGCGGAAGTGAGGACACTAGTTCCATTGATTTTAACATCAGTTGAACTATTTATCGCACCTGCTACATCAAGCATATAAGCAGGATTTGCAGTTCCGATACCAACAGATGCTGCTGCACCTACTGTAGTTGTTATTGTTGTTCCACCAGCACCAACAACTAGATTTCCTGAGATGTCAGCATCAGCATTAACATCAACATTACCAGCAAATGTAGAAATACCAGTAACTTCTAATCCTGTAACGGTAACACCGTATCCAGTAGTAGTTAAACGTACTAGATCATTATGGTATAATCTTACCCTATCTCCACCACATTCAATAAAACTCTCAGTATTACTTTCTCTTCTTAATCTAAAGTTATTCGCTCTAAGTTCAAGCCATGTAGCTTCACTTTTAACATCATTAAATGTAGATATACCCGTTACCGAAAGACTTCCAATACCAGCATTTGAAGCAACAGTAAGATCATTTGCTATAGTTACATCATCAGGAAGTCCAATGACTACCTTATTAGTTCCTGTTGCAGTTTCAATTTCATTTGCAGTTCCTTCAATATCTAAAACTTCACTACTTAAATTAATACTTTCATTTGATCCAGAATCTGCAGATACTGCTAAAGCAGATCCACCTGGAGCACTATTATCAACATATGCTTTGATGGATTGCTGAGTGGCCAGTGCAGTTGCACTGTCTGATGCCATGTTATCTTCATCAAGTATGGTTGTAATACCAACAGTTGGATTTGCACCAACTTTAAGTTGAACAGTTGTGGTAATACCAGTAACATATGCATCATTGTCTATATGAATAGATCCACCAATACCAACTCCCCTTTGAAGAGTTTGTAATTTTGTAGATCCATCAAACTGTAATGCTGTTGTTCCACCATCTACTGCGTATAGATAATCATTTCCACTTAAATCTTCAACTACAAAATTTGCAGCCTGAATAATTAATGAACCAGATCCACTTTCCTTTATGTAAGAATTATTATTAGTTGAATTATGCCATATTTCTAGATCATCCGAATCTCCAATCTGTATTTTCTTATCATCAATAACAGTAATATTATCACTAAATGTTGAAATACCAGAGACTTGTACAGTACCACGGACATCTAATGTCGTAGTTGGTGATGTACTATTGATACCAACATTACCTGTTGATATGATGCGAAGTCTTTCTGCTACTGTTCCACTATGTCTTGTCTGAATTGAAAAATCAGCAGAAGAACTTGTTGAATTACTAAGAGCATTTAAAGCAACTACACCTAATCCATTACCACTTGTATCGATTCGTATGGAAGCAAAATTGGTAGCAGCAGTTGTATTTTTATTTCTTACATATAAAGTAGGTGAAGTATCTCCAGTATCGTAAGCAGTAGTACTCTTAGTGTTGCCATCAGTATTAATTCTTAACCTCTCACTTCCACCAGCAGTAAATCTTATAGTATCAGCAGCAGGTCTATCAATATAAGTATTCGGATCATCCGCAAAACCTAATCTCTTACCAGCAGCAACCTGAATATGTTCGGATGATGTCCATGCATCTGTGGCATCTACCCAGTTTAATGTCTTATCTCCATCTCCACTATCAATTGTAATACCAGCTCCGTCTGCAGCTGCATCATTGGCAGCACCCTTGGCAATTTCAATGTTCTTATCCGTCACCGTCATGGTGCTGGAATTTACCGTAGTCTGGGTTCCATCGACTTGGAGATTTCCTTTAACAACAAGTAATCCAGTATTGTCACCTACAGTTGCAGGATCGATATACATGGTTGCAGGGCCACTAATCAGTCCTGTACTAATACCAACAGAACCTAATGTAGTAATACCAGAAACAACTAACCCACCAGTTATATTAAAATTGGAATTAGCATCAAAAGTTAATTTTGAATCATCTTGTAGTTCACCACCAGCACCAGCAAGTACAACACGATACTGTGTTAAATCTTCTACCTTAAATGTATCTGCTTGACCACCAGCATTGATATCTACTAATCCAGCAAATGTAGATATACCAGTAACTTCTAATCCTGTAACGGTAACACCGTATCCAGTGGTTACTAATCTAATATTACCAGCATGACTTAATTCAACTTGTGCTCCTTGTACTGCACTTATTTGATTTGCATTTCCTGCTGCATTTCTAAGTCTAAATGTAGTAGCATCAATATATGTGTATCCACCAGTATTACGTATTTGTAGATATCCATCTGTACCACTTATAAATGAATTTCCATCATGATATAGAGTTAAATCCTGTGAATCTCCAAATTCTGCTTTTACACCATCAAGAAATTTTAATGATGACGCAGACTGATCCCAGAAAGTAGACTTAATACCTGCATCACCTGCACCAATAAACTCTACATCTTTATGGAATGTAGCAATACCAGTGACATTTAAACTACTAAAAGTACCAACACCAATAGGAGGTTTAACACCTGTACCACCAGTATATCTGTATCCTACAAGATATACGTTATCTGTTCCTATTCCTGCAGGAAGTGTTGATCCATTGAAATTTAAAACTCCCGAAGAATAATCAAAGAACCAAGTTTCACTTGCACTTGCACCAGCCTGAGCTAATTCATTACTACCAACTGTTGCATCATCTTTAAATAAGACTACTATCTGCCCATACACTTGTGCTAGGTATGACTAATGGAGAAGGAATTGCCTCTGCAAAAGGTTTCTTCTTTGTATTAGAACCAACACCACCGTCCCAAGTGGCAGTATCATCCTCTGCCCTACCAGTCTTGGATGCACTATAACCAATCTTTTTTAATAGAAAGTCAACCTTTTGTTGTTGAGATGCTGCCACTTAAAATACCTCTCCTACCTTATGTATCTGCGAATGAAATATCACTAATTGACTGTCCAGAAGTCAATTTAAATCTAACTAAAATAATAGCATCACCAGTTGAATTGGATGACGATTCTGTTCCAAAAGTACAAGTAAATGTACCACCATCATTATCCATAACACCACCTGATGAACATCCAGGAAAAGCATTTCTAGGAACACCAGCATTAGGTGCTGCTTGGAACATATCTGCCCAACCATTAGTATTACTCAATCCTGTCTTCCAACTAGAATTGTTTGGCATACATACCCAACATCCTGCACAAGAACCAGTATATGATATTGTAAAATCTGATATAGCAGATTGAGTAAATTTAACTTGGAAATACTGAGAACCAGTTCTACCAGATGAAAAATCTGGGCCAACTGGAAAATAACCAGTAGAATAATCAGTCACATCATGTCTTAAATCTCCACCTCTCACAATCGCTTCATATACCGCAGGAGTCGTGTTAGCAACAAATGCAGCAGTATCGGTAGTACCAACTCCTGTATCAGTACCAGCACCTGCTTTAACTCTTGTAGCAGAACCACCAGTTAGAGAACCAACTGTACATTCGATTGCATCTTCATCCACATTATTTGTATAATCTGCAGCAGTACCCATAATATTTACGGATCCACTCAATGTTGCTCTTTCATCAACATCTTTTCCGTATGGAGTCCAACAATCCCATCTATGGAAATGATTAGAAGAGATAGTTGCATGAACATTATTTGGAGTATGAGTTGCTAAACATGTCACTGCTGCACCTACACCAAAATTTTGTGTTGGTGGATGAGTTCCTGCTGTTCCACCAGCACCAACAAACTCATTAAATGTTTTATATTGATCTGGTCGTGTAAATCCAGTAGTAGCACCCTCTGCCCAAAGAAGTCTATTATTAGTACTATAATAAAAATGTCCTGTAGCATTAGTTACAGAAATAACATATGTAAATGCATTATTAGCTGACTGTGTATAGTGTGGGACACCTGAAGAATAGTTGACATCATGTTCACCTGTTGTTGGTGTTCTAACCGCACTGAAGGTCATATCAGGAGTTCCTGGATAATTATCCTCTTCATAGAAAAACTCAGTACCACTTCTATAAGCACCCCATGTGAAATAACAAGAATTAAATCCTACTGGTGCTGCAGCATCTAATATACGAACATCTAAAACTTCATAGAAATTAGATGCAATTCCTGCCACATCAGCATAATCTTGTTCGTTTGCTACTTGTATACCAAGAGTAGATGATATTCCTGATGGATTATATGTTCCATTATCACTTCCAGCATCATATAGACCAAATGATACTTTTAATGCTGTACTTCCTATACTTGTAGTATTAACATATCCAGTAAGAGTTCCAGAATCTGCTGGTCCTTTTTGAGTTATATAATCAGTTGTTACAGTATTATCTAAATTCAACCAATATGCTGTTCCTGCAGATGGTGCAGTTGCTGCTGGAGTATTATTAACAGGAGTAAATCCTTGACAAAGAGGTCTTTTAGAAACAGATGATCCTGTTGGATGATAAATCGTACTATCATCAATAGTTACACTAACACCACTAATTGTAGGTGGTGCTGTTGGTACTAATTTACCTAAAATATAATTTAATTCTTCTACTTGATCTTTTGACTTATCTGCAACCGTAGGAGAAGCCATTGCTCCTGATCTAAAACTTCCCAATGTGGGAGTTCCAACGATCTGATCACCATGATAAGTTGTTGCGGTAACAACACCAGAATATCTAAGAGTTCCTCCACCATAATCTTCAATCCAAGGTGTGAGAAGTGCAACAGTAGTCCCTATACCAACACCACCTGTGTCTCTCTCTGCAAACAGGTGTCCATCGTAAAAATTAAATGCTAATTCGCCTAACTCTAAATCTGCAAGCGATGGTCTCTTATTTGAGACAGCAGATCTTTTCAGCCTATAGGGGGTTGCCATCTATGATAATCGGTATGTACCAAAAAAGGAGACTATGTAGTCTCCTTTTATTTATCATGGTTCTACATTGTCCTCTGTAATTACGGGTGGAACACCCTCTGGAGTACACATCGCCAATCCTTCTATAGCACCTTGTACTTTCAAATACTGTTCTTTTTTAAGTTGAAATTTTCCTTCAAGATCTTGAAGTACTGCTCTCAATTCCTTCTCTTGTCTTTGCAAATCTTCAAGAAGTTCCTCTGGTTGCATCATGGGTTATGGTTATCTAATGATTTCTATTTATCATACACTAAATAGTAAAAAAAGTCAATCATGACTCGTAGAATATACAAAAGAATTGGATTAAGAAGAGATAAGAACTTTGGAGACTTATCCGATTCTCGACTATCTTTGAATAATCTATTAGATGGTCTAGTAGATACAGTAGGCAATACATTTATTTCGGAAGATTTAAATGCAATCAAAAATATCAATAATATTGGATTAGAAAATGAACAATATTTAAAAATTGTTGGAAGCACTACAAAATATACACCTAGTGGTGGTGGTGCTAATATATCTTTTGTACCACATATAACATATCAAAATCGTATTGATCAATTTACTGTATTTTCTGGAGAACCAAGAATATCAGGTGGTGATGGTCCTACTGCTAAGTATTGGCAAAAGGATCAGATTGTTGTAAATAAAGAAAACGCATCAGAAGGAAAAAAATTCGAGTATTGGCAAAATACAAATAATAGTGCATCCGAAGTATTAGCAGGTGTGACCACAATGGGTCAACTCCCTGATGATACTCAATGGGAAAGAGGACAGTTTGATTATACTGGAAAACTTCACCCACAATCAGTTCTAACCGATGGTGGAGTTATATGGGAAGGTTATTTCACAGCAACTAGAACTGGTCCTCATACATTTAATACTTGGACATCTGCTTATACTACATTTGACTTTAATTTAGATGGATATGAAGAAGATTTAGATAAAAATCAAACACCTACATCAATTACTGCTGTAGGAGCAGGAAATACCTACAAAGAATGGGCTAGAGTTGGTATAACTACAACCTTTGATGGAAATAGTGCAAGTGCAAATTCAAATACATTAACTATTAAAGCAGATTTCTCAAAAACAATCGGTGTGGGAATGTCTGTTTCTGGATCAGGATTAGTGAATGATGGAGATGTATGGCCAACAATAGAAGAGTACTCAAATAACCTTGATGGATCAACATCATCAGTTACATTAAAACCTGTACCTGGACAAACAAATTCAGTAGGTGGTAGTGCCATTACTAATGGTACTCTAACATTTTTTAGAGATCTTGGTCAAAAAATTAGAACAACTTTTGTAACTCCATACCTAATAGAATTTCGTAGATATAGATTCAGAATTAGATTCTTTTTCCCAAAAGATGTTGATACAAGTTTTTTAGAGAGAAGTATTAATATTAATTGGCATATGCCAGGCCAAGCTGATATTGACTTATATTACTATAAACTCTTTAGTTTAGATTATAATTTTTCTGCAGCAAAAAAAGGTAATTTTAACAAATTCTTCGATGCCTCAATTAGATTTGGGGGAACAGACCCAATAGGAATTGGAGGAACAATTGCCGAAACTGGAAAACCAAATCCATTTGTAGATAATAACCCATATGTAAAAGTAAAAACTTCTAATAAAATTCAGGCAAAATATTCACCAAAAACATCACTTGCAGCAATAGAAAAAAGATCACAAGCATTCAGTGGTACAGCTGGAGGTACAGTACTTCAAATGTCAGGTGGTAGTACTGGAGGAATTGAAATTGGAAACTATGTATTTGGACCAAATACTGACGATTCTACTAATTTAGTTGCAGAAGGAACAAGAGTAATTGATATAATAGTTAATCAAATCCTAGTTATAGACAAACCTGCACAACTGAGTGCTACTCAAACTTTGAAATTTATAGATCATCGTGGATTTATAAAAAGAGTCAAAGGTGCAGCAACAACATCTGGTGGTACTACTGTAGACTTTGCAACTGGATATACAACTGATGATACTGATAAATGGAAAGAAGAATTAAAACCAGGAATGATAGTTCTTACTACGCCCCAATCTGGAACAGACGTAACTTCATACACAAGAATTACAGCTGTTAGTGATAGTGATACTGTTCTATTGAGTAATGGAATGTCAAATTCCGCTAATACTTTGATATACATCTATCAATCACGAGGACTTGTTGATAATTCTCTCGTAACCTTCTGTCCTCAATCTGGAAGTTCTACAACTCGATGCCGTGTATTATCTGCAATTGCAGCAAAAGATCAAAATGAAATACAATTAGCAGATGTTAGTAACCTAACTACTGGATTAATAGTAGAAGGATTTGGTATTCCTGCTGGTACTGAAATTGATGGTATTAGTGGATCTACTATCACACTAGATGCAAATCTAACCAAAGATATTAATGTTGGTGCTACAGTCACAATTCATGAAGCTGCATTAACTGGAGATAGACAACTATGTTGCCCACCGACAGATACTTCTCCACCATTTAGTGCCACTCCAAGAGGACTAATAACACCAGATAGTGAAGAAAATCTATCATTTACTCAAGGTAACGTTAAATTTGATGAATTAAGATTTAAATTTCCAAATAATCAATCAGGAAAAGTAGACACATTTGACACAAGTGATACTGTAAATAGAAAAATACACCTCAGAACAGGAGCAACACAAGACCAGTCAAATGGACTATTCTATATTTTAGGTTCTACAACATAAAACGGTTTTGACATAAAAAAATGTCGGAGTTTTTTTCCGACATTTATTGGAATTGAAAGTTGTTTTTCAATTAAGGTAATGTAGAAGTATTCTCTGTGTTTCTTTCTAGTAATAAGTAATAAGTCTCTATATTTCCATCAGCATTTTCAACTCTTACTGGAAATTTGTGGCTAAAATCAGTTGGAGCAGTTGTACCAGCAGTTACTGATTTAACTCCAGTAAGTTCAGTTGTACTATGAGTACCATCAAATCCACTACCAGTAATAACTGGGCCATTAGTATCATCTCCAAAATATAATTCTCCTATCGATACTTCATCTGCTTCTGTTTCTAATTTATCAGTCCCAGTTGTCCAAGGATTATTATCTGTTGAAAACGCACGGGTTCCTTCAATAAACATACCAGAACCACTATCATACGAGGTCACTATATTAGCAGCATTCATCTTTTCTTTAGGATCATTCATACTAATGATACCTTCAGTTTTAATAAAATCTGAAGAATGAGTATTACTAGTACCTTTGTACTTTTTACCTATAAAATACTTTGCTGTCTCATTATTAGTTTGAACAGTATCTAGTTGCTCACTGTATGTACCAGAACCATAATTAAATCCCTCATCATTTATGTCAGGTTCTATGAAATTGATAAGATTTTCCTGTAGTACTGGTTCGGAACGAATAAAATCAAAATCACTTGGAGATACAGTAGTTGTCAATCCAGTATATCCACTATCACTATTACCAGTTTTTATAACAAAAGTACTAATTCCTGATGCAGAATTAGACGGAGTAGCAGATATCTTAAATCTTTCCAATCCATCAGAATCGCAAATATAATATTCTGTTCCTTGAACAAAAGTAATGTCTGTTATATCAGTAGATCCATCATTTACTTTAATATTAACATTTCTATCAAAAGTAATTTTATCATCATTCGTATAGGTAAAAACATCCTTTCCTCTGATCTTTAAACTAGATCCAGAAACATCTTGATCTCTTATTGATGTACTAAATCCAGTTCTTACAGCTTGAAATTGATCTCTATCATCATTTAATGCTGTTAAAGCAAATTCTCCATTAAAAATAGCAACACCATCCGAAGTATCTGTTCCCGTTAAGTTCCCCTGACCATCAGTAAATTTTCCAGTACCAGTAACATTTTCTATTTTAATCAAGTCACCCCTTCTAACAAGATAACTTCGATCAATATGTGCAGTTATTACAACTGCATCCTCAAGACCTTGATTTCCATATATTTGTGTAGCAATACATCTCAAAGAAGTTATACCAACATTAATATCATCAGCAAAATCAAAATAACCATCAGTTAAAGTATGAAAAGATGTATTAGATGTATTTCTTAAATTATTTTGAATTTTATCCAAATCCTCTGCTATACCTGCACCACCAAGGTTAGCTAAAGCCTGACGATCACTCGTAGTCTCTTCTAGATTTAAATCTTTTCTATAACCTTGATTTGGTATTGGCATTTTTCTTTAAGTGAAGGTGATTGTCCAACCAATTTGTCTGAGAAGAAGTATAGTTTCAATTGCTTCTTCACCTGGAGTTGAGTTTCCACGTAAATTAAGAGTTATTCTTCTTCCAGAACCATAAGTTTGATAATTTAAATACATATCAGCAACAATTGAATTAACTGCTTGTTGTGATAAATCATTATTCGCTAAATCTATATATTTAATTCTACGTAGATCTGCAAATGATCCAGACGTATAATTATTAAATTTATTATTAAAAAGTATCAAATAATATAGATTACCACATGCAGTAAAATCTGGTATTGTTCCACCTATATCATTATTATGTGCTTCAAAACGATGAAGTCTTCCAAGACCAGTAAATGTTCCAAGTGTTGTAAACGTATTATTATACAAATAAAGAAATTTCAAATTAGTAAGATTTGCAAACGATGGAATAGGACCACTTAATTGATTATTTGCTAAATGTACATAATAAATACTGGGACTTCCAGCAAACGTGGGGATAGATCCAGTAAACGCATTATTCATTAGTTGCAAATATCTTAAATTTCCATTTGCAGTAAAATCAGGCAAATTACCACCAGTTACTCCAAAAGAATGGTAATATAATCTATACAAAGATGGACAGTTAATGAATGCATATTGATGTATTGATGATGCCAATAAATTAGGAGATCTAATGTAAATATTCTCAATATTAGCACACTCTTCAAATGTATCATCAGCAATCACATTAGTCTCATCTCCACTTGGTTTTCCACCTTTAATTTGAGTATCATACAAATTAAGATAACTTAAACTAGGATTTGTAAATTTTGGAAATCTATCATTCTTAAGATTAGAATGACTCACGTTGATTTTAGTTAATGCACCACAACCATCAAATTTATATCCAGACATACTAGTCTTTGCATTAGAATCAGTATCTGCTCCAGAACCATCTTGAGTATTAAACAAACTATATGCACTACGACACCAAGTTGCATTAAAATCGTTTAAATAATCTTTTGATTGACAATTTGGTATAGGCAAGTTTGTATTGTGCATATTAATCTTTTCTATTACATCACTACCAACACTAAATGATGAATCTGCCAAATAATGATTATTATAAAGATATAAAGTTTGTAGAGATGATGCTTCCTTTATACTATAACTTCCATTAGGAAAATGTTTAGTATTTGATCCATTATCACCTCTAGAAGGAGCTATGGTTCTGAAATTATTACTTGCAATACTATAGTAAGTACATGTATCTGGAACATTAGGTAAATAAGCAGTGTCTATGTTATCTGGATAAAAATAAGCACCACCATTCCTATACAGATTCATAGAAGTTAGGTTAGGAAATCTTCTTACAATAAGATCCTTTGATGTATAAGTACCACCAGTTTCAGTATATGTACCATTACCTCCTGCACCAGAACCATCACCAGTTCCAGTAGTTTGTCCTCTTATACTTCCATACCAGGTACCACCCATGTTAAAACTAGTTATGGTGGTCGGAAACTTAGCAATTGTTGTTGGATTTAAAAATCTTTCTTCTTCTGTCTCACTTAAATAAAGTGGATTACGATGAAGAGTTATAGAAGTAAGACTTGGTGTTAAGAAATTAAAATCAGGAAGATTTTTAATTTCATTTCTATATAAATTAAAAGTTGTTGCATTTGAAAGTCTTATCTCTGGAATTTCACTTATATTTGCTGAATTAATTGTAATAGATCTAATATAATCTGGATCATAATAAAATTGTATAAATCTTTCTCTTGAAACAGGAGATCTAAATGCAATACTAGAAGTTGTACCACCTCTATCAGGAAAATTCACATAACTATTGGAATTTCCAGTTTCTACAACTTTCCAACTTGCTGCTATGCTATTTTTCAAACTAGTTAATCTAACTTCAGCATTTACATTTCTAAAAAATCCCTTAACACTATAAGGAATTCCCTTCATAGCATATAACCAAACACCTGTAGTACCTAGTGTTACTTTAATTTTATGAGTAGGAGTTTCTGAATTAAATTCTTTCTTCAATGGAGTCATACTAGTTTGTAACCTAGGCCCCAAACAATCATTGTAAGTGACACCATCAACAGTCTTTGCACTACCTTGAGTATCAAAAACTAATGTTCCACTTGCTGTTGCTATACCAACCTGTGCTCCATACGAAATACTAGCATGTTGCTGGATAGTTATATCACTATTAGTAGATCTCGAATCAGAAGAACTCCATGCACTTACTCGTGATGTAGAAATGTCTGCAATCTTAACCTTATTACTATCATCAAAGTCAACATAATTATATCTTATTGCCTTTCCACTTATCGATCCATTTACATCTAAATTACCAAATAGAATAGAATTTGTTCCTGACCTACTTTCTATTAAATCACTATATATACCACTTTCTTGCTTGAATCTATCAGTATTTCTAACAAGAGGTATAGACAAACGAGAAAAACTTCTCCAATCATTAGGGATCATACCTTCATTGGCTGATCCACGAATGACTTCCAAATCAAAGGGAGCAAGATTTAAACGTCTAAGTGCTAACGATTTATCAGATACATCAGTCAGTGATGCTGCTATTTCATACCCAAATAGTTTAGGATTTTGTAACGCCATATCAGATATCTAGGGTATATGGGTATTTATCATTGCTCAGTATAAGTTACAGTTGCCTGAACTTGTCCTGCACTTCCATCATCAATCTTTTCTGCAACAAAAAATGTTGCTTCAAGATTATAATTATCAGGTGTAATTGAATCTCTATCAGGATTGAAAATCTTACTCATATCAACAATTTCAGATTCGCCAGAACCAACATAGAAAGTATCTCTTACAACACCTGGTCTCAAGGTTTGCTCATCTTGAGTATCATATAATGCAGAAGATAATCTATGAACTTCCTTATAATGTGGTGGTGATTCTCCCAATGTACTGGCATTATTGTTTGCATTAGTAACTGAAATATTACCCTGAACATAAAGTCTAGGTGCAATAGTCCTTTCAAAATCACCAACAGTTTCTTTCACTGTAATATTGTTTATTGCAGCATTATCTTTCAAATTACCAGTCAAATATAAAGGCCAAGGTTCAAAATTATAAAGTTTAGTTCTAGACACCATTGCAGTTGCTGTTCTTTTTACAGGTCGTATGTAAATACTAAACTCTCCAGTAACTCCTGTAATTTCTTGATCTATTTCAATAAAAGATACAGTGTCACCATTACTATCAATATAAGTTTGCACTGTACCAACAAATCTAGAGTTTGTAGCAGTTGGAGTTCCACTTACTTCTACAGCAACTTGGCCACCATCAAATTCATTAACTATAGCTGGGAATGTAGAACCTGCAGGATTCTTAACAAGATAAAATCCAGGCGTACTGTCAGATGGATCTGGATGACCATTAGACTGACTTATACCTGATATTTCTACTGGATCTAAAATCTCAAATATTACCCTTGAACATCTTCCAGTAGCATCACCATTTGGACTAGGTATTCTATCATCAATATCCATTCTATAATGAGTTATACCGTGATCCCAATTCCTTTCATTAATTTCAACACCATCTTGATCAAATCCTGCATAATCATGATTATGCTCACCATATAATACATCTTTTTTAGTTAGAGTTACAGTATTTCCAGTGCCAACAGTTCCATCAACTTGTGTCCAATTTACTCCACTCCATTCAACCAATACATCAGGAGAACTAACTACTGGAGTTTTATCTGTAAGACCAATATAAAAATCACCCCTATGATATGATCCATCCCTTTTTATTGGATTTAAGAATTGAATTTCAATTTTCGATCCAGTAAATTGGAAATCAGATGCGAACTGATGATTGTAATTACTCAAACGTATTGGATAACCATCAGTAACCATTGGCCAACCAAAAGTACCACCAATACCAAGACTTGGATCTGCAGTAGGTAAAGTTGTTACTATTCCAGCAATATAATCCTTTGCTTCAGTACCTGCAATCGTTCTATTTCCTGTTGGTGGATGATAATTGGGATAAGCACCTGGATTTGGACCAAATCCAAGAACAGTAGCACTAGTGTATGCAGAATAACCATCCCTCTTTGGTGCTGTAGTATCTATACTATCAACAGCAGTGACATACCAATTGTAAAGTCCTCCAGCAGAAATTAATTTTGCACCAATATCAGTCTCATAAAAAAGAGTAACTCCAATACCTGAAATGACATTACCTCCATCAAATGTAGCTCTAATTTCTCTTCCTGTGACTGTGGATGCAACTCCTGGAGTATATGCATGTGCAAATCCAGGACATGCCTTACAAGTAACAACTTGAACTTCTGATAATGAGTCAGACGTAACATTAACCTCTTTGGGAATGATTAATTTTCTATTAAGTATATCTGTTCCATCGCTACTTGTCATGAAAGTCTTTGGTGTTATACCAAGAATTGGTTTTTGAACACTTGTAAATGTAGATTTAATTCCTGAATTTACAGAGTGAACAGTCTGAGTTCCTTCATCTCCACCATCAATGTAGTATGAAGCACCGTACTTGTAAATGAATACTGGTTTTTTAATTGCAGCAGTATTGAATACATCATTAATATACTTAAGTCTAAAATAAGAATCCTCTAAGCATGGTTGACCCAAAGAGTTTTCAATGACAATAGTATGAAGTACAACCCATCTTGCTTCACCAGAATCGACAGGAACATATGCATAAAATCTTGCACCAATCGCACCATACCAACCAAATTCAATCTTCCACATAGTAACTCGGTCTGACTGGAACTGATATCCAGAAATACCATTACCATCCAATCTGTCACCATTCCACTTGTCTCTAGGTATATCTAAATTATAAAGTAATTTTTCTTGAACATAGAACCTATCAATATTTGCAATTTGTGGTTGAATAGTAGGATAAAAAACACCATCAATTGCCACATTTGTATTCAATGGATCTAATCCACTTCGTGCAATTGCACTATTATCCAATGGAATAGTACTTTTACGACGAATTGATATCTGTCCACCGTAAATGTGGAACATGTACTGATCTGTTGGATTTGCAATACCCCACTCGATTACATATCCAGCAACTGGTTCATCAGATGTCTTTACACCAAATGTGAATCCACTTATTCTACCTGGTTGATATCTGAATACTCTTCGTGATTGTAATATGGATAATCGTCTATCATCTTCGTCATATCCAGGTCTAGTATTTGAAGTTTTATAGTCAACTCCAATATTAGTTGCAGGTAAATTTTCAATTGCTAGATCATCAAATGTATTTCCATCAGGAGATACAAAGGTAGGATCGTCCTTAATACTTCTCCATGTATCTGTCCAAGTATCAACATTTGCAAATGATGTCGTAACTCCTGAGAAATACTCAACATCACTACCCACTACACGAACAACACCAGGATCTAGGAAATTATCTGCCCAAGATTGAGGCCAACCTTGTCCACCTGTATTGTTAGTAAAATAAGTATATAAAGAATTACCCATAGTAATAAATTTCTTATATAATTCAAACCTCTCATCATCATAAAAACCAAGATCTTCAAATGCTGGACCAAAAGGATAAGAATATGGAGTAGGATATGTTTCTAAAGTAATCGCAGACTCCATAGTATTCTCACCCACACGAGCATCATAGTGATTCCCATATAATAAATTTGATCTCGTTCTCCACTGAGGAAGAGAAATTCCACCAGTATCACTATATTTTTCAAATTCAGTTTCATCTAAACCATAAGAAGATACATTAGAAAATAAACTCAGTTGTGTTTCTGCACGATCTATACCCAAAAGTGTGCTACTTACTTCGCTACTTTCTCTGAATACTTCAGCAACCTTTATAGTATTCTCTGCTTTATATTTTGCTTCTTCAGTTCTTCTTATCCGAAGTAAACTTGTTTGTATTCCACTACTAATATCATTGGAAATAATTAACCTAGTACGATCAACCCTAGTCACAAAACTACCATCAGGAATATTAGATCCTGTTATCTTATCACCAATTTTAACACCAACAACTGTCTGAATACCAACAGCATCATCATAATAAAGTCTATTTCTTTCTCCACCACCCAAATCATATGTTGTTTTAACTTCAACATTACCATCACTCAAAGTACTAATACCAGGATGGTGAGAAATGGGTACTTTGTAAGCATTATATTGTACGACTGTTGTTCCTACTCCTACAACCGTTCCAGTTCTTTGAAATACTGGTAGACTAGAAGCACTGCCAACATATACATCCAAATCCAATCCATAAGTAGAAGTATGAACTCCTACAAATGAATGCTTTTTATAGGTATAAGTTGATTTTACTGCATCATCAAAAGTAATAGAAGTAGATCTTTTTGCTGTAGCATCACTGAGGAAAAACTCATCCTGTTCAGTAACTAATGGATTACCAGACTCATCAACTAAGGGTTGACCAGTCTGATAGTTGTAAAGATTCTGCTCTCTATTTGTATACGTAGATATTGGGCGTTTATCATGCCCAAACTTAATATCCTTACCGCCAGCCATATATCACTGCTCCTCCCAGGTAAGACTTCCTGAAATCTTAGCAGTTGATAATCCAACATTGTAGTCATTATCTGTAGAAGCACAGAGATATAAACTATCAATCTTGTCAGTCAATGGGAAGGATAAGTATTCTTTATTGTAATCAAAGTAAGTAGCAAGATCATAATTCTCACCAGATGCAGGAGCAAACAAACTTGCAACAATAGTTCCAGTCTTAGGAATAGGTGCTCTTATCTGTGGATTCACTTTAACAGATGACAATTGATCTAATGTGAACTTAGATGTTGTAGGAGATGTAATTGTTCCATCCTTTGGAGTTGTCTGATTTTCATAAAGGAAGTTACCATTCTTAAGCAATACAATATTATCATTGGTTGATTCTAATGCTGAGAAATACCAACCATCATCTTCGATATTCTCAGTTCTAGATATTCCCCTGTTCTCTAACAAACCAAGAACAGAAATCTTCTTCTGAGAAGCATCAGTTTCATAATAACCTCTGAAGTATCCATAAACACCTTCAGTTTCTTCTTTTCTGATAAATTCTGCATCAGATGGTTTAGTAGCCGTACTGTTATGAGCAATTGAAGTAGTTACACTGACATAGAATACAGTAGTAGTAAGTCCAGTTGTTCTGACTCTCAATGTTCTACTATAAATTCGTCCACTATCAGTAACTGTTGCATCACTTGAATTATTACTTGCAGTAAAATCAGAACCACCACCACATGCTGTACCATCCATGATTGGATCAACTGCACGAGGATACTTGTGAGTACTACCGTTGTTATCAAATGTACATGTGAATGCAAATGCACCTTGTAGAAGTTGGATAGTATCATTAGCACTCAAACCATGATTACCAGAAGTTGTTATCTTCAACAATCCAGTAGCAGAATCATATTCTACTGCACTTGCTCCACTAGCAATATTTAAGAATGAACCAGCAGATTTTCTAACTGCAGCAGTCTTAGTAGTAGCAGACTCAACATAAGTATGTGCTCCACTATAAGTGGATAGATTCAACTTAATCTTAGTAGGTTTACCTCTCTTACCAATATTCCAGTTACCATCTGGTGTGGCTGTATTTTCTTGTAATTCTGGTGAAGTACCAGTATTTGCAACTACAACAGGTGTCTGGAAGATAGGAGACTTAATCATATCTACCTTAAGAAGTTTATCAGATCCAGTAGAAAGTCTTGTTGGATATACCTGAGTTCTGTTTCTTACATCCTGACCAGTACTACTTTGAATAAAGTCCTTACACTCCAATCCAATAAGTGGTGTTACACGATTTGAAATAATTTTTATACTTCCTTTAGCAGCACCAGTTGCACTCAATGGAGCACTTAGATATACTTGCTTGGTGGCTGGTTCAACAAAAGTAATCTCAATATTTTGATCTAATGATTCACCAGTAATTACCTTTGATCCAACCCAATATGATGTTGCAAGTCCAGAAATAATACTATTCTGATCAGCAAGTAAAAATGGATCAGTAGCATTACTAGCACTACCCATAGTAATACTTGTTCCTGCACCAGTTGCAAAGGTTCTAGCAGATCCATAAACATCTACAGGTGTTGGAGTTCCATGACTGAATAATTTAACAGTACCACGGTCACCACCATCAATGTAGTATGAAGCACCATACTTGATTATATTCTCTGAGTGTGATGCATAATCTGCCTGTTGAGATCTTAAAGTATTAGTATATCCATAAGAATTGGCACTTCCTCCACCATAAACCATGTATGTAATTGGAAGAGTAGCATTACCCAGTGAGGAGACCTTCAACTGGTTAGATGCTCTCAAATGATGTACACGTACCCAACGTGCTTCTCCAGCACTCACAGGGACATACGCAAGGAATAGAGCACCAACAGCACCATACCATGAGAATTCAATCTTGTACATGGTAACCTTGTCGAAGGCAAGATCCCAAATACTAGTATCTTCTGTCTGAGCACCAGTATCAGTAAGAACAGGACTACCAGCTCTCTTATCTGCTACAGAGTCACTATAAAGTAAAGTATCTGTTGCACCATCTAATCTATCACCACTAAATCTTGAACGTGGTACACGATATTCATATACAGTCTGATATGGAAGAGCAACGTTCTGTTGTACCCAATTATCATAATATTCATTAACATCATCTATCTGACTCTTCAATGTGGCAGTGTTATCTAAAGTTGTATCAATATAACCAACACTTACACTTGAATCAGTTGGATCTGTATACTTGTATGGGAACATACCAGAATGCTTTGTGGAGTTCTGATTGTATGCTTTAGTGTCAGTATTGATTAAACTTCCAATTGTTGGTTGTACGAATGGTACAGGAGTGATTAGAACGTGACTTGATATACCAACAGCATGATCGGAACTAAGAGCAACAGTTGTATAATTAGTATCCAAATCCCCAAGTGTTACTGTTGTATCTAATTGATCAACACCGTTCACATTACTTGTAGTTACACCACTAATTGTTTTAATCTTATAGATCTTATTATCCGTAAATCCACCAGTAAGAGCAGCATCATTAGTTCCTTTATCATACTTAACATATTGATTAAGAGAAAGAGGAATAACATGTCCACCAGAATGATAGAAAGTAGGAACAGTCGAAACACCAACATTTAAAGTAAATGATGTTGTACTATTAACTTGTACAATATTAAATCCAGTATTTCTATTAGGGTTTGTAACAAGATCTGGATAGTACTTAACTCCACCAGATCCAGACTTCAAACTACCACCAGCATAACTGTATTCACAAGTCATACCAATACCAGCAACGGTAAGATACTTACCAAGTTTAAATCCATGTGGTTCACTAGTCGTAATGACCATCAAACCAGTATCATTATTATAAGTTGCATTAGTTACAGTCTTAGCAATATTAACAAGAGATATAACATTACCACTAGCAGTAACAGAAGTAATTCCACTCTTATGCTCATCCTGTAGTAATGATGGATCATACACACCTGCATGAGTCATCAAAAGATTATCTCTCAAGACAACTAGATCACCAAATTTCTTCTGTGGATATCCTACCGCAGCAGTACCCATTCCAACGTTCTCTGAACCTCTCTTACCAAGAGGATCCATTGGACTACCAGTACCATAATCTTCAGATTGAGTAACACCATATGTTCCAAGACCAGCAAAAACAAGTGACTGAGTTCTTCTTACTACACAGAAATTATCTCCTTGACCATTATTTCTTGTTTCCCAATAATATCCATCGTACTTATCAAATATACCATACTTACGAATACATGGGTTTTCTATTGTCGCACCAATAAATTCAAGTTGGTCAGAAGATTTACTTGCAGTTGCATCCTTTACAGTAGCATCAAAAATAGAAGTCTTAACACCAAAGGTAGCAGCAGAAACACGACCAGGCTGATACCTGAAAAATCTTTTTGAAGTTAGAACACCAGTCTTATCAGGTGGTGCCTCAATTAGAGCACCAGATTCTGCAGGAACATGGGTCAATCCCCATCCCATATCACCACCTATCTGTTCATACAATCCACTATTATCAACACTAGCAAACTGTTCAGGTTCTGCAGTCCATTCTGATGGGTTTACGTCATAAGTGTTAACATCTGCAAATATACCAAGTGCAACTTCTGCTCTAGGAATACCAAGAAGTGACAGTGCAACTTCTGATGCAACCTTATTCTGTTCAGCAACAGGTATGGTTGATTGATCACTTGCAATTACAACAGGTATAGATTTCTCCGCTTTTTGTTGGCCAGGAGGTACTGGAGCAGTCCTACCTACGACAACAACTGCCGAAGAATTATTTACATTAGTGTTATCAGGCATTTAAATGACTCCGACTCTTCCTTTAAAGATTGTGAATGTATTCCTTATAGATATATATCCATTTTCTCCACCGTTACTTGCTGAGAAGCGAGTAATATTGGCGAATCTATGGTTACCACTACCAGCGTTGGTAATATTAAGTGCTGTTCCAGCAGTTGCTAAAGCTGGAGTGTCTGCAAGTTTAATGGTATCAGCATCAACGTAGATGACGTAATGCTCTGTATTGGTAGTAATACCAGTAATAGCATTTGCACTTGAATCAATATATGTTAGTCCATCACGAGTAGTCAAACCATGACCAACAAGTGTAATCTGATCATTAACATTTACAGAACTTGCAGGTATTGTGTATGACTTGTAAGAAGATATTCCAGCAAAAGATAGAACAAACTGCTTATTCTCTGCGTTAACATTATTCTTACCAGCAATCTTCAATGCTCTTCCACTGATGTCAGGTGACATTGAGTGTCCAGGAATCTTACATACATGTCCTGTAGCAATTCCAGTGAAGTGAGAAGGTGTTTGAAGTTGAACAATATACTGAGTACAAGCAGTACCAACAGCTGCTTCAGTGATTCCATCACTTGTCCAGTATCCAGTCTTAATACCAACAGTTGATGCATATCCAACTGGTTTCACTCTGTATTCTGTAGCAACTGCCTCATACGCCAATGGAGTAAGTTTGTAATCCTTAAGTACCCAAGTACCTCTATCACTACTATCATCCAAAGTACCTTGTGGTAATGTTAGAGAGTAGTAACCATGCTCTCTATCAATATCATCAGCAGCATCATCAATTGTTCCAGACTGAAGTTCAATAATAGTAGATCCGATAGATGGTGTAGTTGTTGTGTTGTACAATCCAACTAGTTCACCTATTCTAGAAGTAATAGATACCTTACCACTACTCATATCCTTCGGTTCATTATCCTCAAGATAAAGAATTCTTGGTCCATACCAGTCACTTGTAGTACTAATGGATACGTTGACAGAATTCCAATCACTATCATAAATGTCAGGTGATGGTACCCATTCATCTGAAGGTCCAAGAATTATATTGTTAGATGTACTAATCTTAGCGGTTGCATATGCATCTAATCCAGTACCACAATTTCTAATAATGTTACCACCAGTAGAAACAACAGAAGTTACTGAGAGATCAACAGGACCAGGATAATTCTCAAATAAGTTATCATTAACTCTAACAGTCTCTGAGTTTTGTGCGTCTAATGGTTTAAATGGATCCACATCTGTCAAAGATCCATCAACAAAAGTAGAGTTCTCTACAGATACTCTCTTGGAATTAGTAATAAGTAATCCACCACCAGGTGTGTTACGAATTTCCATATCCTTGAATAAAGCAGAGGTTATACCCTTAAAGTAAACTAGATAATTATCAATCTCACCATCAAATGTTACATTATTTGAATTATTTCCATCAATAGTTAGATCTGATATAGTAATATCTCTTCCATTTGTTATCGCAATTCCAACAAAGTTACCATCATTATCTAATGAATTACCAGCATCATCATTAGCATCAGTAGCAAAGTACTGTTGCTTCAGAATTGTATTCTTTCCGTTACCCTTAAGAGTGAAACTAGTTGGAACTACAACCTTATTTGCAAGATATGTTCCACTTGGAAGTGTAAGATAATTACCACCAGATGCAACAGTCCTATCTATTGCATTCTTCAATGAAGAGGTATTATCATGAACAACCTTAACAACAGCAGTAGAACCAAACGAAACAGCCTGGTTTGTATAGTACTGATCAGCAAGAGTTATACTATTTGCACCAATAGATACAATTTCATCAATATTCCAACCCCTCTTAGCACCTGTAGTACCAATAACAGGGAAATGAATTTGCTCTGTTGCAACATCAGTAGTAGCAGATCCAACATATTCATTCTTAGCAGATTTTGGTGACCATTCTGTTTGCTCATAAACACCATAATCTATCCAAACAATTCCAGAAGTAAGACCCTTCAATTGTTTTTCACCAAGAAGAGCAACCAATCTAGACTGTTCGATATCTGCGTTAGAAGCAGTACCAGTACCATCATATTCTTGACGATAAACTGCAATACCATTATCAACACTTGATCTTCTCAACTTCAATCTAATAAAGTCAGAAGAATTCCATTTATCTAAATCAGTATGTCCAATACCTGTTCTATTAACAGCACCAGTATAATCTGCATCAGCAGAAAGTTGTGAAGAAATTCCAATTCTACCGTTTTTTTCATTAAATTCAGAATGGGTCATTACTTACACCATAACTTCTTAACTCAAATGCTGGCAATTCATGTGAATCAATCAACTCATAACCAGTTTCATCAGTCTTAACCATCAAAATACGGTTTCTCTGGAATGTTGGTTCTAGAGTTGTTGGAAGGTCAGTTAATTCAAAGTTATTATATGCATTAGCACGGATTGTTCCATTAACATCCAATTCATATGCTGGATCAGCAGTCTGAATACCAACTCTCTGAGTGTCTTCCTTAATAATAAAGGATGGTGAAGTCTCATCACCAACTAAGAAGGATGGATTCTGAGTTGCTGTTCCCTTAAGAAGAAGTTTGATTGCTTCTATACCATCAGCAGCAGTAGATGTTATCTTATTACCAAAGTTAACTGGTCCTCTGAAGTCTGATGGTAGATTTCTATTTGGACCACCACCAACACGAAGTGTGTTTCTTACATAAAGATCATCAAATACTCCAGTAGCATCAGATGGGATATCTCCGAGGAAGTTCTCTCTTGGAGTAATTCTATCTCCAGTGAAGTAATCTCCACGATCATTCATACCAGAGAAGAATACGATTCCACCTTTCTCTTCTCTAGAAAGTGCAAGTGATTCTTCTTCATCAGTAAGTGATCTAACTTGCTTTGCTGGAAGTGCGGTTGAGTAGTTACCTGGCCCATAACCAACATACTCAAATGTATGACCAGAAGCACGGATACTTGAGTACCTATGAGTCTGTGTTGGAATTACTTTAATCTTTCTAACAATAGATCCATTATCATGACTTACTGCTCTTGTACCTAAAGTACCCCTAATAACAGTAAGGTCTGTACTATTTGCAATTGATCTTGCGGTTACTCTAACAACTTCATTATCTACTTGTAAGAAATCACCCTTATCAAATCCAAGATAATTGGTAATTGCTAATGTAGTAGAAGAAGTAGTGATACCAGCAGACATTGTTGTACTAATACCTGCATTCAATGGTAAGTAACTTCCTGCAATATTTTCAAGTTCAAATGATTGACTCTGGCCCAATGCACCAAGATTATACTTATAAACTTCTGCATTAGTTAATTGATCAGTTCCAATTCCAGTAGATGCTTTAACTGTGAATTGAGTTAAACTAAGTTTTTCCTTAACAATAAAATCAGTATTAAAGGTTGATGCATCTACTCCAGTTACACCAGCAATTTTAATTTTATTTCCTGCAATTAATCCATGAGCCTTACTTGTAGTTGCAGTCACAATACCAGCAAGTGTAGTACCTGCAGTACCAACTATTGTTGAGATAGGAACTGCTTCATCACCTGCATAGATCATTCCTTGAGGTAATGTAGAAATTCCTGCATAATTACCAGGATTTACGCCAGCATCATATACTATCGACTTACAACTAGTAATACCAGTGATCTTATACAATCCATTATAAGAACTATCATTACGATTAGCAGTTGTACCAACACCAACAACTTGTGCTACCTTACCAACAGCATCATTAATCTGACTAACAGTTACAGTAGCATTACCTGAACCAACTTTCAATACATTACCAACAGCATATGCAGAACCAGAATCTACCAATTCAAATGCTGTGACTGTACCAGAAGCATTAACTACAAAGTTTCCAGTTGCTCCATCACCAGTATATGTGGTAACATTATTATTCAAAGGAAGATTATAAAGTGTAGTACTTACACCAGCATATCCAGATCCAGCATTCGTCAGAGTAAAGGTAACAATACCAGATAAATTATGTGAATTATCTGTAAACGCAGTTACAACTCCACTAGTACCATTAGAATGAACAGCACCAGTAAGACCAATACCAATTCTATTATCCTTTAGATAATTAATTGCAACTTCTTTTGTAAGACTATTCTTTGGATCATTAGAATCAACTTTACCAACTTCATTATTTACAGCTGAAGATACTGATTCTAAAGGATCATTATTTGGATTATCTTTATCGACTGTAGGGTATAACTTAGCAATATTTTGCTTGAATTTTAAAGTATCAAATGGTTCTACAGTTGGTCTAATATTACCAATTAAGCATGTTAAATGGTAAATTCCATCTTGTGCTCCATCTTCATATTCCTGAACAGTTTCTACATCTTGTATAGTATACGTAGTATCATATTCAACTCTTTCAAATGATGCAAGAGTATAACCAATTCCAGTTCCACCAATATCATTACGATTATACTTCAACTTATCAAGATAAGTAACAGCACTCTTTACATTAGTATAAGTAAATTTCTTTGTACTTGGAACACTAGTAACTTCAAAATACCCATTATATCCAGTATTACCTACACCAGCAGTATTTCTTGTACTAAATGCATTTTTAACACGAACCCTATCCTGAACACTTAACCTATGTGGCAATTCTGTTGTAACCGTAACGATTGATCCATCAGTACCAACAACACTACTAATACCAGCAATTACTCTTGGGTTACGATTTGAATTGACTGTAGTAATTGACGTTTTCTCATCAACAGTCTTAGATTCCTGAATAGTATAATTCTTTTCTGGTTTCTTTGCAATAGCACCAGATTCTGTAGCTTCTTTTGGTATTACATAACGTAATCTATAGAGACGACTATCTAAATCACGACCCTCTGATAATCTTTGAACATAAGTTGTAGAGTTATTTGCTGCAATTTGAGTAGAGAAACCAACAAATCCACTATTATATAATGTATTAGTAGTACTACTACTCGAAGTTAAAACATACCAATTATTTCTAGTTTCATCCCACTGAATAGGATGTCCAATCTCACCTGGAGATTTATCAGTAACCGAACTTACAATACTAAGTACACCACCGTCCTGATTCTTAACACTTACAGCCTCAGGTGAGGATAATTTAGATTTATTAAATGTACTTGCTAACTTAATGGTAGTAGTAGAAACACTAATAACATAATATGTCTTTCCATTTTCCAACCCATCAGGAACATTACAATTATCACTATAAATCCTTACAGATTCACCAGTTATGAAATTGTGAGTACCTTCGAGAGTTATTACATCAGTAGATATATTAATATTATTACCACCACTAAGAGTTCTTGCAACCTTATGTCTCTTCTCCGAAGTTGGACCTTCAGTAGTATTGCTAATTATACCATTTGCCCCTGCTTGCATCAAAATTGGAGCAGAATATGACTTACTATCTCCACTAATAATTACATCAAGATATAACTTATCATTTTTCTTAGAACCAATTCTAAAACCATTACTAATATTACTTGGAGGATTTTCCTTATCCTTTGCTTCAAGAATATAAAGTCTTCTTGTATCACCAGCAGTTAATGTTAATGTTGGATCTATTGTTCTCCAAATAACATTAAATGTATCTTCTTGAAGATCTGTTGGTGGAATAATATGTGTTACATAACCACTGTCATCACGATCAAACGCATCTTTTCTAAAACCATGAGAAAGTAGAGCTTTAGAACCAAAGTTTGAGTTTGAGTTAGTGATTGACTGTTCACCACCAGATTCTGATAAGAACTGTGCAGCAAAACCGATAGCAAATGTTGATACTGCCTGAATAACAGCATCATTAGATGCCTTAATATGATAATTCTCGTATGCTGGTTTAAATACTGCCTTCTGGTTAATATAAAGAGGTAATTCATCAGAATCTGTTACTGAATCCTTTCCGTTATATCTACCAGTTGATGAATCATAAAGAATAAACGCATTATCATCCTTCTGAAGACCAATACCAGTAAACTGAGCAACAACCATAGATTTGAATCCAGTTGCTTTTGATCCGTCAGCATGAAGACCACACATACCATAGACTGATCTTAATGAACAGTTGAAGATATATGGTGAAGAACCATCTACATTATCTGCTTCAATAACAACTCTTGGAGCAGGTGATGTATTGGTAGGAACATTCAGATCGTTAGGTGTTGATGGTAGATAGTAGTTAAATGACCTATCACTACCAACTCCTGAAACTTTATAACTTCCTTCATAGAAAGTAGAGTTAGCAACACCAGCAATACGAACAGAATCATCGGTATTCAAACCATGTGCTTTCTGTGTTCCGACTTGAACAAGACTTCCAGTAGCTTTTAATGATATAATGGTATTATCATTTGCTACTAAATCACCAACAATCTTAAATTCTGGTGTATTTGGTTCAAAATCAGTAGCAGTAGGGAATGCTGTAATATTTCTAACACCTGTATTCTGACCATAAGCATTCATTAACTTATAGTAATACATCTGAAGGTCTGTATAAGCTGTATTAGTATTAACAGTTAAACCATCAGCATACTCAAAACAAGTTAATTTGTGATGAGATAGACTTGGATTGGTTTTTTGTGTTGTCTTATTGAAATAAACTGACTGATTTGCATCAAAAATAGAGAATTGCCAGAAGTAGCAACCACCAGTTACACGGAAAATTGCTGATCTTGGAATATAATCATCAGCTGTAGGAGTATTCTTTGTAGGATCAGGTACATATAATGGTCTTATCTTCGTCTTTCTCAAATCCATACCAACGATGGATGTACCTTTAGGAATTATTACACCACCATCAATGGAATTGAACTTATATAATACGTTATCTGCGTTATTTAAATCGAATATTGTTGAGTTCTTTAATTCTAAATCTGTACTGGCAGTAACATCAGAACCAGCAAAATCGTAATACTTTGCAGCACTACTTACAGACTTAATTGAAAGACCTGGTCTGTTATCAATGGTATGAGTACCAGGATACAGCAAGATTGTTGTTTTGTCAAATCTATCATTATTACGTCCAGACTGATAAGCAAACCTCGCAGATTCTATAAGTGCTCTCTGAATAGTTTTAAAAGGTCTAGTAAGAGAGTTACCTTTATTATCGAAACTATCTGTGGAATCCAAATCATTTGGATTCACATAGAGAATATTACCTTCAGTATTAATAAGGAAATTTTCTAACCTAGAAAGAGGCATCGTATCAGCACACTAATTTTTCTTCTGACTTATTTATCATGCTAAGAAAGGAAGGGCGTTCTTTCTACCTAGAAATCTTTGATACTCCCTTCAATTTTTTAAAAAAGGTTTTTGACGAAAAAAATACCTGAGTTTTTTTTGCCCGATTTTTGGAACTAAAAGTCGATTTTGGTTTCAGTTACTCGAAGATGATTTCCCCACGTAACTCTGCAAGTTTTGCAGTACCCATAGTCTCCACGCAAGTCCAATACGTTTCACCACTCACTCCATACTCATCACAGAAATGCTCTGCAATATCTTCTTGCAGATGCTGAAGTTCAGTTAGGTCTTCTCTGCGAATGAACATATCTATTTAGTGTGTAGTGTATAGTTTATCATAACCAAAGTCACATGTCAACTTTCATAGTCAGAAAAATCTTCTCCTTTAATCTCAGCAAGATACTTTTCAAGTTTTTGTATCTCACCTCTTAGATACGCTGCACCCTGTAAGTAACCCCATGCTTTAATCTGTTTATCATTTCTATAATCTCTCAACGTAGCAGTCATTGCTACCAATTTTCGTATTTGAGGACCATATTCTGCCTTAGCTGCTGACATTTCTACCTCGGCAGCATCAATTGCATCCTTATAAGGAGCACAACCTGTAGCAGGATTTCCATTTGGAGGAGGCCCAGTTTCAGTTGGTGGAACTCCACTATAAACGAAAGTCTTTAGACCTTCAGAAACCCACCTTGATCCACTTCCACCTTGTTGATAACTGTCACCATCTGCATCTTTTAAACAAGGCCAACTATCAGTACCAGTAGCAACTTTTATACTTCCACCACCTTGTTTTGGTTCTGGATGTAAAGTTAATGTTGCTTCATCAAAAGGATCGGAACCTTTTTTAAATTCTCTGATTGCTCTACTATTCAATCCTTGAGGGAATGATATCATTCTATTTGACCACCATGTGAATGGGCCTGAAGGATATGTAGTATATTCTGAATCATCATCCACCAGAACTGCACTATGTCCCAATCCAATTTGACCTGAAGATATATTTCCTACTCTAACAGGATCATTAGGAAACTTATTAAAATCAAAAGCTTCATCTACATCAGCTTCACTACGAATTACATAATAATCCTTACTATCTCCATTTTGAGTAGTACATGCTGTACCAAGAATAATTGATGGAACATTTGTAGTCAAACCAACCTGAAATGTTGAACCACTATGAGCAGTTCCTACTGCTGCATTAGATAAAATATAGGAAGTAACTGTTTTTGATACAAAAACTTCTTTATGTGTATTATCAGGAGCACCATAATAAGATTGTATTCCTACACTTATTTGAGTGACACCAAATCCAGTAACAACAGTACCGTATGGTAAGTAATTAGTATATGCTATACCAGAAAGGATTGGAATGTCCTGATTGGTACCAATACCAGTATTATATAACTCACTAGATCCAATAGCAATATATCCACTAAGTGTAGTACTAATTCCTGAGTTGGTATCTGTTCTTCCAAATCCAACAACCTTTGGAAAGGTTCCTATAGGAAATATTTCTGGTGCATCAAGGTCATCTGTTATCTCATCACCAATTTTAATATTCCGATAACTTGGATCCTCTGTACCTCCAATAACTGCAAGAACAGTTTCACCTAGACCAATATTACCACGAAGACTTGTAATTAAATTAGATCCATAATCTCTATCTTTCGGAGATTGATAATACTTTACTGAATATTTTCCTGTATTAATACCAACAAACTGTGCTTCAAATTCAAGTGCAGTTTCATCACCCCAATCAACATTACCAATGTAAACCCACTCCAAATCACTCTTACATCCATGATCTATCCATGCTTCATGTTTATCTGCCCATGCTTGAATCTTTACATTAATTTTATCAAGTAGTGGTGGTATGTCTTTATCAATATTTACAATTAATTCGTCAAGTTCATCTATTTCAACATCAGCAAGAGAAAGTTGATCTAATAACTGTTCTCTTTGTGTTTTCTTTTCTTTTATTTCAGTAATTATATCATCAATAAATTTTTGTGCTTTAGCCATTATTCATTCTCCTCCAAATGATGTGGCCACTGAGTTTGTCTACGATCATAATCCCATCCACCAATTACAAAACCACTATTGTCACCTGGATAATCATCAGGACTCATTCCATCATAAACGACATGAAGTTTTTCTTGAGTGATAGGATTAACCCATCGTGCTACCCATACCTGATAGAAACAATCAATCTTTGTTGCATTACCAGAAATAATTTTAATATGATCCTTTTCAACTGAATCAACAATTAAATCTTGTGAAGTTTTAATTTGAGTAAGATTCACTGTAATACTATCATAATCAACTAAACCATCCCAGTACTCAGGTAATTCTATCATATTTTTTCCAGTTAGTCTACCCCTTATATAAATTCCTGCTTCTGGGCCTTCAGTACATATGTGTCTGATTCGTTTTCCTTTTGTTTTCCAGTGAGGCATGTCAAATGGTGCTGGTTTACATCCTGCAGGAACACCAACACATCCAGAAACATTACCAAAAAATTTAGGTGCTGTAACAGTACAACCTGCTGCTATGACTCCACCAACAGTAAGAGATCCTCCAATAGCCAAAGTGGAAGGTAAGTCCAAAGTTTTCAACCATTCCGATGAATACACTATTACCCTCTACCCACAATGAATTAGGTAAAGTCTTTCCTAGATTGGCAAGTGGAGGGCCAATATTAACTGCTGCCTTGAAACCTCCTGCAATTGAATCACCAAAAATACTAATTCCTGGACAAGTTAACTCACCATTCCCAAGAACATCAGGAATACCTGGTTTAGTCCAGTCACGGTTACCAACCGAAAGTTTACCTGTTTCAACCTGAACGTTCTTTATGCTCATAATTTAAATTGCTCCACTTGTAAACAACATTTTAGCATTCTTCAATGCTGCTAAGATTTTCTCTGTCAAACTGGTTGCAATGATTGGATCACCACCACTTGCAGTTTCTACTGGGCCCGATTCACAATAAACTAAAGTATCATTACCACCGTACAATAACATATCAGAAGATGCTGCTATAGTAGCATAATCAGTATCAACTGTCAAACTTGGAGCATCCAAATACATATTCTTCTTACTCTTAACAGTTACTTGACCATCTGCATCAGTAGCCTCTAAGAGAACATTACTTCCTTGTAAAATAAGATTACCATTTGGTGCTGTTATTTTAATGTGTCCATTTTCTGCTGTAATAAAGACAGAAATATCATCTCCTGTTGCTTTATCACCAGTTTTAAGTTCTATTGAATTTCTAGAACCCAATTTACAGTTACCTTGCTCATAAAAATGTAATGCTTGAGCAGTATCTGTAGTAAGACACAACTCTGCTTTACCATGTCCCATCGTATTGAGACCAGATGACAATGTAAAACCTGGATAACGTCTCTGATAAAATTTCTCAAATCTTTCTTCAAATTCCTTATCTAATTGAGATGTACTGATACCTGCATTAGCACCGAACTCAGAAGCATCATCCATATCTTGAGTTGATGCGATCTGAGCACCATCAGGATCATCCTCAAAGGCCAATGGACCTATTGATATATCAGAAAGAGTTTGTTGTGTCGGATCAGTTGTGCTATTGTTTGAATTAGTCATGATAATACCTCCTTATTGATGATCAGTTGTTGGGCAGTCGATAACAGTTGTAATTCCGATGAGTGGTCTTACAATGTCACTGGTTGATTGTACATTATACCTCATTATTGGAATAAATTCAGCACCATATCCTGTTTCAGATTCTATGGTAATGTCTGGACGCTCACTCATCTCTCTATCCCAAGGATTCCACTCCACTTCCCAAATACCACCCCAAGAAGTAGTTTTAATCTTAGCAGTTGTACATACACCAACGGAACAAATCTTAACTCTATCATCTGGATCAAAATCTCTACCTGGTTTCTTCACAAATACATCCTCAACATATCCATAAGTACCAGTTCCAATACCAGTTCCTCCATCACCAGGCCCTGTTCCTGTTGTTCCTATACCAGTTCCACCAGTAGTTCCAACTCCAACTGTTCCAATACCAGTGTTTCCACCACAGTATCCATAACCTGGACTCAATAGAACAACACTTTCAATAACACCATTAACAATATTTGGTTGTGCTTGAGCACCAGAACCCCATCCACTATTATCAACTATAACAACACTAGTATCACTATCATATCCACTACCACCATTTACAACATCAATTGAGAATATTGTACTGTTATTAGCAACAGTTATGAATAAATCTGCACCCGAACCATTTCCATTTAATCTAACTTCTGGTGGAATACAAATAGGTGCTTTAGTACCAGGTTGTGTTATAAGATCATCCTGTCCTGTAATAACAGTAGGATCACATGCATTAAATATTGAATTCTTTCCACCAAGTAATGGCATTGTTGATATTGCTGCTTCAATACTTGACAATTTATCTCCAGCAGTACCAGAAAGATTTCCTCCAGTTATTGTGTCAACATTATCGAGAACTTCTTGTGCAGAACTTCCATTGTAATTAAAACTATCAAGAGTTGAATAACTACCATCCTCATTCTGAATGACTGGTTGATCTATATCAGTTACCAATGTTACTTCACCATCAACAGTAGTCATACCAAATCCAGTGTTAATCTTATTATTAATGTTCTTACTTATATTAGTAAGAGAAGAACTAATACCTGAAAATACATCAATTCCATCTATAACATTACCCCACTGAGTTGACTTCTCTTCTATGAATCCATTAATACTAGATGCCCAAGCACCTGGTTTAGAACATAAAGGGCCATTACAAGCAAGGAAAGCATAAATTGCTTTGGCAAAAGAAGTTGTCTTCTTAAGAACATTTGCAACACCAGCAAATCCACCCAACAACCAATTCAATCCTGCTAAGAGTGGACCTAACAACCCCTCCAGCATGTTAGTTAATTTTGATAATAATCCAGATACGAATTGCTCAATCGCACAAAATGGACCACCAATAACTCTACCAATAATTTTATTAAGCATTCCTAAAAGAAAATTCCAGAAACCTCCAATTATTTTTTCAAAATTACACCAAAGAATTTTAAGAATATTTGTCTTTGCCATCTTAGCGATGGGATCAGTAAGAAATGCAAAAGGATTAAACTTTTTTAATTTTGCTAAGAACTTACCAAAAATGATATTTATTTTTCCTACAAGACCCTTTCTTATATTATTGAGAATCTCTTTAATAACAGCCATAATCTTTTTGGCAAAAACTTTTACCTTCTTTTGAATATCAACAAATTCTTCAAGCACAGGGTCAATGAACTTCTCTCCTACTTTCTCAAGTGAGTCTGTAACTGAAATAAAATCCTTCAGAAACTGTCCTATCTTACTGATAGCATCATCACCACATGTACTATCAACAGGTTCAGCAGCAGTATTATACTTCCTCTCTGCTGCTATCTCAGCCTTAGTAAATTGAGCACCCTTTCCTACAACACTGTTTGGATTTTTCTTAGTAAAATTTACATCCCTAGCAGTAAGTGATTGTTCCTGAGTTTTATTAGTAAAGGTTTCAAAATTGCTACTACCAGTTGGTGTAATCTGATCATCTGAACTAATACTACTCTCAACCTCCTGATTTCTATTAAGTAGTCCAAATATTACTGGTTGTTGTGCCTCCTCACCATCCATAAAGAATCCAACAGCAGTCTCACCACCCTGAAGTGACATAGATTCTCCTATGCCACCCTGTCCACTACCGACTTGTGGATCCTGAATCACCTCAGCCCAAGGAAGATCATTCTCTGGCATTTCAGTTTCTTCCCAAGGGTGATATCCGATAATACGAACCTTCACCCTTTGCTGCTTACCACCAGTAACTGCAAGTGTGTTGTTATCTTTTTTCCACACTGATGGAGCAGCGACACGACCTATCCACCAGACAAATCCGTCACGACCAATAAGATTAGATTTTAAAAGGGATTCATTCATCAGTCGTCGTAAACTCTACACTCCATTGAATCTGGATGGTTATCACAATACACTTCTAGGTGTTGATCCTCATGTCTTGTGTGCCAATCATTTATCTTTGCACCTCCAAGATTTTCTTCATCCTCTTCATGAGCATGAAATGCTTCATTATGAAGTTCTAAATCTTCTTTAGTGTATTCAAGCATACCATGATTTACATGCTCTTTACCATCTTTAGGATCAAGATACACTTCATGGTTTAAATCGTGTTCTGGTACTTTAGTAGTCATAATTCTCCTTAAGTAGAAGTTGGAATTTTAAATCCGTAAGAATCTCTTATGAGTTTGAGTGAAGATGTAACCTCACCAACCTCAATATGATGTCTTACTTCTTTAATTATATAATAACCACTTAATGATAGGTCAATTTCCCTAGATTGTCCCTCTTGGATACGGGGAAATTCGCATTTGATAACATTTCCTACCCTTAAGTCTAAGTTACAAGGTACAAGAATATTTAGTGCCTGTGTGAACAACAAGTTATATCTAGAGAATGATTTAGCCATATCAGCAGTATCTCTACCAGACTCTTTCTTACCACCATGTCTATTATCCTTATCAAGAACACCATGATCTGTAGTTCTTGCTAGTATCCTTGTAGGTCTATTTACTATCTCAGTAAACAAAGAAGATGGATCATGAATATCATCTTGACCAAGATGACTATCACCTAATTGTTCTTTGAAATTATATCCATAATAAGATACCTTATGACTTAGTGTATCGTAAATAAAACTCACATTTTTATACAATCCAATAGCAAATGCTTTCTTCACATCAATATTCCTATCCAAATAATGATTAATAATCTGGAAATTATTCTCCAATAAATTTGAATCTATTCCACCAAATCCTTTACTTTGATATGTAATTACCTTTTCAGCATCTGCACTATTATCTTGTATTCTAGTATCAGAAACTAAACTATCAATACTTCTAAAATGAAATCCATCTGCATTCTGATAGAAGAAAAATCCTGCAGTACCTTTTGCTTGACCAGTCTTAGTACCAGTATCTCCACTTACACCACTCACACCCCAAGATGATATTGCTTTCGGACATAACCACTGACATACCGAAAGTGGTTTTCTCATATTTCCAATGAACCCATATGTATTACTACTTTGCTCTACATTCATTAGAGCATCTGGGACACCTAATTTATCTTTTAAAATTTGTTTAACATGTGTATCAATTGTAGATGTATCTGAATATCTCTTCACACATCTATTTCCTTCATTCAGAAGAGAATACTTTGATGTTAAATGTAGTATAGTTGATCCTGTTTGTCTTTGAAAATCTCCTGAACTTGCTTTAACAACATACATCTCCGTCTTAAAATTTCCAGAAGCAAGTTCCAATTCTATATTTACTTTTTCTCCACCTTGTATTGGTAATTCACTAATTATATTATAAGAACCATTCAAAGTAATCTGCATTGATACAGTTGGTTCAAGTATATCCTCAAAATAATCAATAAAAACAGTTGATGTACTTAAATCTACAGATTCACCTGTTTTGGATTCTATTGCTATGTCTACTGGTTTCAAACCAGTTTGATATTCTACTGCCATTATTTTAGATTAGTAAGTAAAAGATCTGTAAATGGATTATCATTATTTACTCCAGCAGAAAAAGGTATTGATGATTCTGAAGAAGAATTAGTAAAAACATCCGTATTAATAGTAGGGAGATCGAATTTCTCTCCAATATTAGTTGTTGTTATTATCGGAAAAGGTACAGTTGTCTCACCAGCAAACATATTATTCTTATCTTTTTTCTCTTCTGTTACTGATTTCTTATCATTTACTGCTTTTGCTTTCTCCAAAACACCAGTAAATTTATCTGCAAGACCACCTCCCATTTGTCTACCAATCTTAGATCCTGCAATTCCACCAGCAATACCACCAGCAAGAACAACAAGTGGATATGCAACCCAACCAGCCTTCGGAATAGTAAGTAATGGGAG
>LULN01000158.1_pt1 | contig 39611 bp, 39 predicted proteins | sample 728131 | NCBI WGS metagenome assembly LULN01 (sample SAMN03860288, study PRJNA289734) | marine metagenome | biome: seawater column; feature: ocean; material: water; isolation source: Red Sea water column Station 149 - depth 100m | place: Saudi Arabia: Red Sea | collected 2011-10-15 | depth 100 m
TCAAAGAAGGTCTTTGAGATGGCAAAAAGTGTAATTTCGGTTTATCCTCAAATCACTGCAACTGAAACGGTACTATTTGCAATATCTGTTGATTCAGTTGACTCTCAAGCTGATTTTGTCAAAGAGTATGAAATTCCATATGTTCATCTAAGTGACACAAAAAAGAAGGCTTGTAAGAAATACGCTGGAACAAATATTGCAGGTCTTGCAAAAAGGAGCACCTTTGTCATAGACAAGAATGGAGTAATCCATGATGTGATGCGAGAAATCAATGTCTCGTCTCACGGTCAAGAAATTCTTGACTCGTTGACCAAAATCAAAGTATAAATCCTTCAAAAAAATCATCCGTGCAATGCTTGATTTAGTTGCAAAGGAATTATTTCTTACACGCGGTATTGGTATCCATGAAGATAAACTAACAAGTTTTGAGTATGCACTTAGAGATGCAGGAATCGCTGGAACAAATATTGTTCTCATATCTAGTATCTTTCCTCCAAAGGCAAAACTAATTCCAAAAAAAGACGGCTTGAAGAAAATCAAACCTGGACAAATTCTATTTACCATATATTCTAGAAATCAAACAAACGAGCCACACAGAATGATTTCTGCTTCTGTTGGTTTGGCATTGCCAAAGGATCGAACTCGTTATGGATATCTATCTGAATATGATGCATTTGGTCAAAACGAAAAACAGGCAGGTGATTATGCTGAAGATATTGCTGCTCAAATGCTTGCATCCTCTCTTGGAATTCCATTTGATATTGACAAAAGCTGGGATGAGAAAAGACAACAATGGTCAATTTCTGGAAAAATCTACAAGTCACAAAACATCACAATGACTGCAAAAGGTGACAAGTCTGGAAAATGGACTACCGTATTTTCTGCAGCGTGCTTAGTTCTCTAACGTTTAGGTTTGTATCCTTTTAGATAAAATATTGCAGCTCCGATTCCTATCACAATAATAATTGCTAATACTGCATATTGTGATTCGTCACCTTCTGATTGATCACCTTTGCCAAACTCCTCAATTGATTCATAATCTTGTTTAGGTATGTCTTCTACAGAATAAAATGACATTTCACTTTCTCCATCCCATTCTCCTATCTCTATTATTAATTCTCCATGTGTTGCAACCTTATCTTGACCAAATAGGAATTTTGCATCAATTACATCTCCTGCGGGATTACTGAAAAACCATCCTTTCTGTGAAATACCTTCAAGTGTTGTCACATCTGTAATTGCATGAGTTGTTATAGCATCAATTTTTGATTGTTTTTCTGTAAGTACTATTAGTTGTATTACTGAATTTAATGGAACATTTCGTTCATCAAAAATATCTGAACGTGATATTTCTTTTATTCCTAGTGCACTCAATGGATCAATCTTTGCAATATTCTCTATTGCATCTTTATTCTCTTTTGCTACTTTAAACATGAATAGATTTTTGTCTCCATTTTTTATCATACTTATGGAAATTATTGAATCATCTTCTTTTGCCAATTCTTTTGAAACAGAATAAAATCCGCCTGCTTCTCTAATGTCTTTTGGAATTAATTTTCCAGCCAAATCTGTAAATATAAAGTCCGTAGACTGTTTTGGCATCACATATGTTGCAGAAACTGCACCTCTACCAGACACTGTTCCTGATGTTTCTAGTAACATGTTTGTATCATCAACTGTGTGTATGAATGTGGAATGAAATTCTGCATCATCTCCAAATATTTCTTTTAAATCGTCAATTACTTCTCCTGACATCTCTCTTGCTGTATCTTGAACTTGTCTTATTCCTCCATCTCCCTTTAATCTCTGATAATCAAAATTAATCATAATACATTGTTGTTCTGATGTAACCCCGATGACACATTGTCCTGCGTTTGTAAATAATACTGCCCTAATCTGGTCATTATTGTTTATCTTCTCTATCAATTCATCTGGAATTCTAATTTCATCATTACTTGTAGTTTCAAATCCTATTGATGCTATTATTGAATTTGATAATTTTCCATCATAAATTATTGTGGCCGTTTCTTGAAATGTAGCTTTTTCAAACAACTGTGCACTTGCAACTGGTGTGATTATCAATAATCCAAAAACTATTCCCAAAATCAATAATGCCTTTTACATGTACCATGAAACTTGTATTATTTTATTTAGGTTACTGCTTTTGGCTATAACGTTTAAATCACTAATGTAATTCTGCATAATTGACATCGAATTCAAACCGTTGGGGAACACGCTGGCAGTCCGATGGCTCGGGCTGCCAGCCCCACATTTTAATTAATTATAACTTGGCTAGTTTTCAGGTTTTTGTGAACCTCCTGCAGCTAAAATGTCTGTATAAGTAGAGACAAAATTCTCACCTTCATTTTTGTATGTCTGAAATAGTGAAACTGCAAGCAAATTTCCAAAGGAATACGAATAGCAGTAAAATGGTGAATGGTAAAAATGTGGAATACAACTCCATTCTATTCCAAAGTCGTCTGATATGTCAATCGAATTTCCAAATTGCACTTTTAGATTATCTCTGTAGATGTTAGAGATGTCATCTACTGTAATGGAATTTGCAATTTGATTATGTGCTTCAATCTCAAACAAGGTGAAAAATGACTGTCTTCCAATTGTTGCATAAAAGTCGTCAATCTTATCAGAAAGCATTGTAGCTTTTTCTGAATCTGAAACTTGATTTGAAATATTGTCATACAATAGTAATTCTGAATATGTGGATGCAGTTTCTGCTAGAGGTAGTGGTGCATCTGATACCAAAATTGATTTTTGAGATGATGCCACACTATGAACTGCATGTCCAATCTCATGTGCTAATGTAAATACATCTCTTGTTTTTCCTGTATAATTAATCAAAACAAATGGTGTAATGTATGGTAATGGGGTACTACAAAATGCACCATCTCTTTTACCATGTCTTAGTGAATAGTCAATGTGATTTTCATTGAATACTCTTGCTGCATATTCTGCAATCTGAGGGCTAAATCTGTTAAGTGAATCTAAGACAAGCTTTGTTCCTTGATCAAACGTATAGTTTCGTTCTCCAGCACTTTTTTTCGATGGTGCATACAAATCATATCTACGTAGCTTTTTCACTCCTACACGTTTTGCCTTTTGCTTAAAGTATTTCTGAAAAACTGGCGCATTTTTCTTACACACTTCTAACATCACTTCAATTGTTTTGTCATCTACGTCATTAGAAATATTCTGTATTGAAATTGGGCTTGAGAATCCTCTCATGTCAATTCCTTCATTTTTCCAGTTTAGTACAATATTTTGATAAATTTGTCCGATAACTCCTTTATTTTCTTGATATTTTGTTAACAGTGATTTGTAAGCTGCTTCTCTTGTCTTTGGGTTCTTATTTCTGACCAAAGTAGTAAGCTCTTCTCTACTCATCGTCTTCTTTTTACCATTAACATTTACAGTATAGGTAAATGCATTTGTTATTTTATCATAAATTTTCACTAGAGCTGATATTCCTGTAACATCAAGTGTATTGATTATTTTTTCTTCAGGTTCTGTCAATGCATACTTTGCAACTAATCGTTTGTATCTAAGATAATCTGATAATTCTCCTGCATCTTTGATTAGTCTCTTAGCATTTTTTTCATCAACTTGTTTTTTCCACCACAAGTCAAAAAACAACATTTTATTTTGAATGACAGATCCAAACTGTGAAATTCTATTTAGTAGTGCAGTTGCCTCATCAGACTGTGTATTTTCTGAAAATTTCAGTCCTGCATATCCCCCAATTTTACTTGATTTCTCTGTAATATCTTCAATCTCATGCAATAATTGTAGAAATTTCTTAGACGAAATGTTTGGTTTTAATTGAGATTTATTTTTAGCAAATTTTTCAGATTGTCTTTTAATTTCGTTTATTTTTTTATCAAAAGTTTGTCTAGATGGGTTCTTAACTAAATCATCTAATACCCATTTACCATTTTCGTATTTTTTCACATTTATCTTCAGACTGAACTGTTTCTATACCTTTTGAAAATTCATTCAACGTCTAAATAACACAAATTCAAAAATCATCTTGGATCCGTCGTCTAGCCTGGTTTGGATGCTGCACTCACACTGCAGAGGTCAGGGGTTCAAGTCCCCTCGGATCCATTAAATAATCCTGAAAAACTAGAATGAAATCCGGATAAGATTTTATTGTCAAATACATTGAACGTTAATAATGAAAACCGGCTTGTTTATTGCAATTGTTTTAGTTTCTGGATGTTTTGCAGGTTTGATACATGGCGGAATTAATCTTGCGATTGTGGAACCATATCTTGATCAAGCAATTGGAATTGAAAATCAAACTCTTTTTGCAACTGGTGAAGAAGAAGATACTCCTGAATTCTGGGTAGAATACAACTCATATCGTGTTTGGCAAAAAGGTGGTCAAATTCTAGCTGGCGCAATTCTTGGAACATCTATTGCAGCGTTAGTTGGAATTGTATTTCTCTTTGTAAGGAAAGTATTGCCTGAAGGAAATAATGTCAAAAAAACACTTGTTTTATCTGGCTTAATGTGGTTTACAATATTTGTAATTCCTTTCTTAAAGTATCCTGCAAATCCTCCTACTGTTGGAGAAACTGAAACGGTGGTTTTACGTTCTATACTTTTCCTATCATTCATTGCAATTTCAGGACTGGGTGCTGTTGGATTTTATCAAGTTTACAAAAGATTACAAAATAAGAAAATTATTGCATTTGCAGGATATGCAGTATTCATCACCACTGTATTTTTCTTAATGCCTGAAAATCCTGATGAGATAACTGCTCCTATGGAACTAGTCGATGGATTCAGGGGTGCATCATTTGTGGCAGTAACTGTTTACTGGCTAACATTAGGTTTGATTCTTGGTGGATTCATTGAAAAACTTCAAGAACGACTTAAGCTAAAGAGTTAGTATGGTAGACGATCTAAAAACACCTGGTTTTTTCATCATAGCAATACTTGGAACAATTGTTACTGCGGGATTTTTCCTAGCATTTTTCCCAACTCTGTTTAAAAAAAGAATTCACTCAAAATCTATGTTGTATTCATTGGTCGTTTCTGATGTCTATGGAAATAATGCAACTCTTCCCGGAATAAGGACAAGTTTCAAAAATAAAGATGTGGCATTATCTTTTGCCAAATTCTATAAAAAACAATTCCCTCTCTATAATTTTGGTATAATTCATGAGGTTAATGGAATTGAAAAATTGATTATTACAAAACACATCTAGAATTACATAAATTATCTAATTTTCAATCAATATTATGAAAGCAGTATGGAATGACACTGTAATTGCTGAAAGTGATGAAACTGTGGTAGTAGAGGGAAATCATTACTTTCCTCCTGATTCAATCAAAAGTGAGTACTTTCACAAGACTGAAACAAGTACCTCTTGTCCTTGGAAAGGAATGGCTAGTTATTATTCAGTCACTGTAAATGGAAAAACAAACACTGATTGTGCATGGTATTATCCACTTCCAAGTAAAGAAGCTGAAAAAATCAAAAATATGGTATCTTTTTGGAACGGCGTCCAAGTAATCTAAATACTAGTATTTTTCAAGAATAATTATGGTTGGTCCTCAAGATGGTGGTTTTGGTTTTGATCAGTCAAAAAAATACACCAGCGTTGATAATTTAGATAAAATATGTGTGCAATGTCAGGCAGGACAACACAAAAAATGTCTTTTCAAATCAAAAGAGCAACCAAGTTGTGATTGCGAACATTGTTTAATTTATGGATAAGTTAGTTCTAGCTTAGAAAACTAACCTTTAATCATAACTGCTTCTATAATAATAAAATGGAAAAAACCCCTGATGAATCAAAGGCTGAAGTAATAATTCGAATGTTTCCATCAGATGCAAACCCTGCTGGAAATGTCTTTGGTGGTGCAATTTTAAAACATATTGATATGGTTGCAGGAATTGTTGCTCAGCGTTATAGTCAAACTAACGCTGTAACTGTAAGCATGGATAAGATTAGTTTCTTAAAACCGGTCTTTGTTGGGAACGTCCTTTTTGTAAAAGCACGAGTAAATTACGTTCAAAAATCCTCTATGGAAATTGAAGTTAATGTTGAAGCCGAAGATATTGCAAAGGGCACGCGAGTTCATACTGGAAATGCGTTTGTGACATTTGTTGCCTTAGATGATAATGGCAAACCTACTAGTGTTCCAACATTACGCATTGAGAATCCTGAAGATCAAAAGCGTTTTGATGAAGGTAAGATTAGAATGGAACGTAGATTAAAAGAGCGAGAAAAATAACTCATACTTTAAGTAATAATTACCAAAATTCTAGACATGTCTGATCTTCTATATCGATATCGCAAGACATTTGGTCCAGGTATATTGTTTGCATGTACTGCCATAGGTGTTTCACATCTTGTACAATCTACTAGGGCTGGTGCTGAATTTGGTTTCATGATTCTTGGTTTTGTTATACTTGCAAACGTCTTAAAATATCCATTTTTTGAACACGGTTCACGTTATGCAAATGTTACTGGAACAAGCATAATTGACGGATATGAAAAACTTGGAAGAAAATTTCTGATATTATATCTGGGAATAACTCTGGGTTCGATGTTTTTTGTGACTGCAGCTGTAGGGTTTGTTACGGCAGGTTTCTTTGAGAATCTCTTTCAGCTAGAATTTTTAGGAATCTGGACTATGGTACTACTGTTTGCAATATGTGGTGCCATACTATGTGTTGGAAAATTTGGAACCCTGGATGGAATCATCAAAATCATTGGATTTGTACTGATTGTTTCCACGATTGCTGCATTTGTTCTGGCATTTATCAATGGACCTGTAGAAAAATCTGAAAATTTTCTTCCTCGTGAATTATGGAATGATTCTGGAATATTCTTTTTGATTGCATTAATGGGATGGATGCCAACAGCAATAGATCTTTCAAGTTGGAATAGTTTGTGGACTCTGGCACGAATTAAACAAACAGGTTTTAGACCAAAATTAAAAGAGACTCTTACTGAATTTCGAATTGGCTATTTTGTAACTTCTTTATTGGCTATTTTCTTTCTTGGACTGGGAACGCTAGTATTTTTTGGTTCTGGAGAATCTCTGCCGAATAATAATTCACTTTTTGCCCACAAAATTGTTACAATGTTTGCTGACACAATAGGTTCTTGGAGCTATATCATTATTGCAGCGTCTGCATTTAGCGTAATGTTTGGAACTATTCTTGCTGTATTTGATGGATACTCACGTTCATTTCAAAAAATTATTCAATTATTACAAAAAAAGGAATCTGACGATTCTAGAAAATCATATGTAGCAATTGTCTGCATACTTGCAATTGGTTCAATTTTGATAATTATGCAATTTGGTGACAAATTAAAAGAACTAGTTGATTTTGCAACCACATTATCTTTTCTTGTGGCACCAATAATTGCAATACTGAATCATAAATTGGTGGTTGGTCGATTCTTACCTGAAAACACTCGTCCATCCATGTGGGTAAAGGGACTAAGCATATGTGGAATAATTTTCTTAACTGGATTTGCATTATTCTTCATATATACAAAATTTTTCTAGAATCGTTACACAACTTATAGATATTCTATATGCATTGATTCATTATGGCAAAAAGCAATTATGAAATTTTAGGCATACCTGAGGGTGCATCTAGAAATGAAATTCGTTCTGCATTTAGAAGTCTAGCATTAAAACATCATGCCGATAGAGGCGGACAAGATGAAGAATTTATCATAATTAAACAGGCGTTTGAAGATCTTAAAGTAGGAAAAAAATATCCTGATTCTCTAGATGAAAAGAAACGTAAATCAAAATTCTTTTGGGGAACTGACGAAGAAGAAAAATTACGACATAACACATTACTTTCTAATGATGTTGCACAAGAAATCAAAATTGGACAAGAATGGATAGATGCATTAGAAAGAACTAACGGTACAGGGGTTCGTTTGTTTGGATCAAAAGAATTAGGACAGATTGAATTAGAACGAAAACCTACTGGGGCATTATCCATAAAAGGAAAATTATGGCATACGTCAACAAGTGCCACATCCGACTGGTAGAGTAGGAATGTCTATCATAAAAGAACACTTTACAAAACTTGAAGCTCCAAAAGGAAAAATTATTGCAGGTGATGTACGTGAAACCGTCTCTTTGGAAGCTGAAGAAGTTCTTGCACTTAATCTAGTTGACAACGTAAATGTCACAGGTAAGAAAATCTTTGTTTTTGGGCCTAAAGTTAGCTATGATGTGTTTTTCAAATTAAAAGAAGGAGGTGTCATTCGTTTTTACGACAAAGGCTCTGGTTTTGATATTAGCGATGATGCAATTTTACAACTTGAAAATGGAAAAGAATTCTTCTTAGATGACCTGAAAACTAGAAAATTAATTGGCTTTGGTGGCCAAGACATGACATATGAGTTTCTTGATAAACTTGAAGAGAGTAGTGGTGCAATTGGTTCTAATTGGTCATCAAAACTATCTGGATTGTTTAAGAAAAAATAACTACTTTTTAATTCCCAGTGCCCTATTTTTCAATCTTAGTTGAGTGCTGCGACATTTTCTACATCTTGTGGCGCTCATATCTAATCTTGCTCCACATGAAATACAAATTTTCATGTGCAATCTTGCTTTTTGTGCAATCTGTTTCTTTAGTGGATCTGCAACTGGCATAGTAATTCGTCAAAAATCTCGTATTTATTCTATTGGCTACTCATCTTGCCTGCTAGAAGCACTGCTACCTCGCCTGGTCTCTTTGCAACTGGAATATTTGCCTTGGCAAACATGGATATTTTTGATTCTGCTGAACCATATGTTCCCATGACTATTGCGCCTGCATGTCCCATTCGTTTTTCTTTTGGTGCTTGACGTCCTGCAATATATCCGACAATTGGTTTCTTGAAACCTGTATCTATGATATGTTGAGCCAAAATCTCTTCAGAATCTCCTCCAATTTCTCCGACAACTACCATTGCCTCTAATTCAGGATCATCTTTTACCATGTCAAATGCATCAATCATTCGTGTTCCGTTAACTGGATCCCCTCCAATACCGATTGTGATGTTTTGTCCAAAACCTGCGCTGGTCAAATTATTTGAAATTTCATAAAGTAATGTTCCGCTCTTTGACAAAACTGCTACTTTTCCAGATGAAAATGGACTTGCAGGCATAATTCCCACTTTAATCAATCCTGGCACAATCACTCCTGGAGTATTTGGTCCAATCATAACTGCATCCTTTTGTTTTGCTAATTCTATTACCTCCATTGCATCTCTAATTGGAACGTGCTCTGGAATTGCAACTAGTAGTTTTATTCCTGAGTTAAGAGCATCTTTTGCAGCATTTAAGAAAAATTTTGCTGGCACAAATACTATTGAAATCTCTGCACCCGTTGCCTCGACTGCATCTTTGACTGAATCGTAAATTGGAATTTTATCTTCAAATTTCTGTCCTGCTTTTCCTGGTGTAACTCCTGCTACAATATTTGTTCCATAATCTAACATTAATTTTGTATGAGTTGAACCATACTTTCCTGTAATCCCTTGTACAATTACTGGTTGTTTTTGGTAGTTACCGTCTACATTTTTTTTTCCGCGAAGAATTTCATAAATGTCTGTCATTTGTTTGCCTCCATTACAACTCCATTAATTGCTTCTTCAATTGAATCAAACATTTTGGTTTTTGTATCTTTTAGCATTTCTTTTGCTTTATCTGATTCTGTTCCCATTAATCTTGCAAAGACTGGAAGATCAATTAAATTATTATCATATGCTTGAATGAAAGCCTCTGCAACTGTTGTTGTTTTTACAATTCCTCCATAAAGGTTTACAAGAATTCCTTTCACTCTTTTCATTTTACTAATTAATGTCAAAGCTTCATAAACTGACTCTGTTGTTGCACCGCCACCAACATCTAGAAATGTTGCTGGTTTTCCACCGTTGTCTGTAACAAGATCAAATGTTGACATTACTAATCCCGCTCCGTTTCCAATAACTGCAATATTTCCATCTAATTCGACAAGTGAAAATCCGCTTTTCTCAGCTTGTTCTTCCAATTCTGATTTTTCTTGATATTTTTGTAATTCTTCATGTCTAAAGTTTGAATTGTCATCTGTCATAACCTTGCCATCAAGTGCCATCAATGTTCCATCTTTTAAAATTGCAAGTGGATTGATTTCTGCTAATTCTGCTTCTTTTTCAATAGTTAATTTTGATAGTTTTTGTAGCATTTCTACAAACTGTTCTTCTTGTGAATCTTTGAGACCAATTTCATTTGCAACTTCTTTTGCTGTTTGTGCATCAACATCTCCTAGTCCTACTTCACGAATTGTTTGATTCTTTACTGACTCTATTTCTACTCCGCCTTCTGATGATGCAATAATTGTGTAACATCTCTTACTTCTGTTCAAAAACAATGATAGATACAATTCTTTTTCAATATCTGCCATTTTTTCAAGCAAAATGGCTCGAGTTTTTTCACCTTTGATTGACATATTCAATAATTGTGGATATTTTAGCTCAAATTCGTCATCACTGTTACACTTTTGAATTCCGCCGGCTTTTCCCCTGCCTCCTACTGGAACCTGTACTTTGATAACAAATGGATATCCTAACTCTTTAGCATCTTTGCGACCTTTTTCAATGTCTGTTGATGAAATGCTTGGTGGAGTTCTAATTCCAAACTCCTTGAAAAGCTCTTTTGCTTGATACTCTAATAATCGCATAAATTTTGTCTAAAAAATGGACTTTATATTCTGTTAGCTCTCAAATTGGTCTTCTAACAAGTCTACTACTTGTCCAAAAAGATCTTTACTCTTTTTCAACAGTCTGTTTGGAAATTCCTCAGTTGAAAATACTATCTGCTGTTTAATCTCTGGAATTACCATGCCTCCTGAAACAATGACTTGTTCGATTACGTGTTCTTGGGTTAATGTACAAACGATCTCTTCAAACACATCTTCGGTTTCTTCTAATGTCTCTCTATACAAGACAATCGGAGTATTTGTCTGACTGATAAAATTTGTAGCCTTTACTAATAATTCATGTAAATGCTGAGTTGACCATGTGTCAAGGCTAATCTGCTTTACCATGCCCTAGTATAACGAATTTCTTATTTAAGCCCCGCAGATACTTGCAAGCTCGACTATTTGTCAAACTTTTGTAAAATTATTCGACTCCGATCCTAATTTTGAGGCCGTCTATGTCATCTTCTTTATACTCTTTACAGGAATCTGTAAAATCAACGCTTTTCACTCTGACTAGAAATGCAATTTCTTCTGTTTTTTCTTTGATTAATTCTAGTGAATCCTGATCAAGATCTAAAATTGATGCTTTACTTAGGATGTCTGTGGGATTGTAACCTCTTTCTTTTCGTAATGTCTGTATACGTCTTGCCAAATCTTTTATCAATCCTTTAGCCATCATCTCATCATCTCTTTCTAATGAAATTATGACAATCAGATTTTGTCTTTTTGCAAATTGATATTTTTCATTCACCTCGAAATCAACTATAAAATCTTCTTTATCTAGCACAATTGAGTTCTCTCCAATCTTGAATGTGTAGGAATTTTTTTCTTTTAATCCATTGATTATTAATTCAGGCTCTGTTTCTGAGAACATTTTTAATAATTTTCCCATATCTTGTTTTGCTTTTGGTCCGATGGCACTTCTTTCTAATTCAATTTTAGGCATCACTGGCAATCCCTTTTCTTTTAATTCTAGATACTGTTCTATTCCTTCAGTTTTTTCAATTTCAATTATCTCATAATCTTGTACATTCATCTGTGACTTTGTCAAGTCTGAAAGTGATTCTAGAACTTGTTTCTGTCCTTTACTGACGCAGATTAATGCCTGATTGAGTGGCCATCTTCTTTTCAATTTGCCTTTCATTCTTGCAGCCGATGTTACTGAAACTGTCTCTTTCAATAAATCAAAAGATGTTTCTACTTTTTCATCAATTAATGTCGTATCTACTTTTGGCCATGATTCAAGTAAGATATTCTCTTTTTCTGAAAACATTGCTTCATAGAGATATTGAGTTGTAAATGGTGCAAATGGATGCATTAGTATGTCAATTGTTTTCAAAGTTTTTGCAAGAATTGCATAAATCGTAAACCGTCTGTCTTTTTTTGAATCATCTTCGTCCCATAATTCTGATTTTGTAATTGGAATGTATATCTGACTGAGAGAATTTATCAAAAAGTCTTCTATTGCTTTTGCAGATTCATGGAATCTACACGAATTGTTTGATTCTGTAGTCTTTTCAATCATTCTTTGAAGCTTTGATAACAACCATACATCTGGAGGTGTTAACAATTCATTCTTTTTGGCCCATTCAATTGTTGATTCTTCTAAACTAAAATTATCATACTCACTGTTTTGTTTGTAAAATGTATGCAAATGATATAATGTACTGATAACTTGGTAAGGCCTTGACATTAATTCCTTGGTGCTGAAGTTTAATGGTTCAATGGGACTTGATTTCCACATAAAATAAAATCTTACAAGATCTGCAGGATACTTCTCTAACAATTCTTTTGCTTCTAAAACATTGCCTTTACTTTTACTCATTTTATTTCCATTTTCATCTAGAACGTGTCCTTGAAACAAAAATGATTTGTAAGGTGAAACTGGAGAATTATTGTATATCACATTTTCAATTAATAGTGTGTATGCCCATCCTCTTGTCTGATCAATTCCTTCTGTAAAGAATGGCGCTGGAATCTTTTCTTTGTATGTTGCTTCATCTAATGATGCAATTGGCGCTGAACCGCTGTTATGCCATGTATCAAGAACAAATTCTTCTCTTGACATTATTGCATTACATTCTTTACATTTCACTTTGATCTTATCAATCCATGGTCTATGTAACTCAAAGTTTTCTCCGTCTGGTAATTCTATTGCAGATTCAATAATTTCTTTTCTTGAAAATAATCTTTCCATATTTCCACATTCGTCACATTTCCAGACTGGAATTGGACATCCCCAAAATCTTTCTCTTGAAATACACCATGGATGTTTTTCTTTGATAATTTCTAAGAATCTGTTTTTTGGTTGATCAAAAAAGTATTCTACATCTTCTGCTGCTTTAATTGCTTTATCGCCTAATTTGTCTAGCATATAGAAATATTCTCTGCGTGCAAGCCATACTAATCCGTGATTGCAACGCCAACATAATGGGTATTTGTGTTTAATTTTTCCAATTCTTACTAATGCATTTCTGTCTTTTACATCATGAACTAATTTCTCATCTGCATCTCTTACAAATAATCCTGCATATTTTCCTGCGTCTTCGGTAAATCTTACTTGATCGTCAATTGGGCAAAAAACTTCGACCTTACGTTTCATTGCTATGTTGTTATCCTCTTCTCCATTTGCAGGTGAAAGGTGTACTAATCCGCTTCCTGCATTTACATCTACAAAGTCTTCTGCAACTGCAACATGATAGTTATCCTGTTTTGCAATTTCTGCAAGTTTTGGAATTTCATCTAATAGTGGATGGATGTATTTCTTACCTTCCATCTCTGTTCCCAAAAATGTTCTTTCTATCTTATACTCTTCAATTTTTACTTCATTCATGAATTCTTCTAATCTTGTTTTTCCAACAATCCATGTCTCCTCCTCAACTTTTACCTCAACATATTCTTCTTTTGGATTTAATCCTACCATTGCATCTGTAACTAATGTAAATGGCATTGTAGTCCATACAATCAAAAATTTGTCTTCGTCGGCAAGTTTTACTTTGTAATATAATGATGGATCCTTGACCATGTCATAACCCTGATTTACTTCTGAATGGCTTAGTGATGTCTGACAACTAGGACAATATGCAACTACTCTAAACCCCTCAGTCATTATGTCATTTTCAAATGCTTTTCTCATCAACTCCCATTCTTTTTCAATAAATTCATCTTTGTATGTCCAATACGCGTTTTCTTGATTAAATGACATTCCAAGTAGATCATCAACTTCTACCCATTTTGTATGATATTTTTTTACAATATTTTTACACTCAGAAACTAATTTCTCAATATCTTCAGACGATGTAATATCGCTTTTGCCATTTTCAATTCCTAGCTCTTTTTCTGCTTGTAGTTCTACTGGCAGACCTTGTGTGTCCCATCCTGCATTGAAAATAACTTTGTTTCCTGATAGTACGTTGTATCTATACCATAAATCCTTGAAAACTCTGCCTCTTAGATGTCCTGCATGAGGAATCCCATTCATTGTTGGAGGTCCCTCGATAAACATTATCTCATTATTTTTTTCTGTATCTTGGTCGATCATTTTTGAGATATCTTTGTCTTTCAAATCATTTTTTACAATTTTCTCAATTTGTTTTATATCAAAATTTTCTACCAGTTCCATCTATCGTTTGAATCTGCTTTTCCTATAAAATCTCTTTGAGGAATATATACTAGAATTCTGTTGGATAATTATTGGTTAATGTCTTGGTAGTAGGTTCCGGTGGACGTGAACATGCACTAACATGGAAATTATCAAATTCTGATAAGGTTGAACAAGTTTTTACTGCACCTGGTAATGGCGGAACGTCAAATAATGTATTGATTTCTGTAGATGATATTGATGATCTAGTGAAATTTGCTCAAGAAAAAAACTGTTTTACTGTTGTTGGTCCAGAAGCTCCACTTGCAAATGGAATTGTTGATAAATTTCATGAAAAACATATGCCCATTTTTGGTCCGTCCAAAAATGCTGCTCAATTAGAATCAAGTAAAATCTGGGCGAAAGAATTCATGAAACGAAACTCTATTCCTACTGCAGATTTTGAAATCTTTGATGATGCACAAAAAGCAAAAGACTTTGTTAAATCATATGATAAGCCTGTTGTAATCAAGGCCGATGGTTTGGCTGCTGGAAAAGGTGTAATTGTTTGTGATAGTAAAGATGAAGCAAATGATGCGATTGACACTATTTTGACTAACAAAACATTTGGTGATGCTGGCTCTAAAATTATTGTTGAAGAAAGAATTGATGGAATTGAAGCCTCATACATTGCATTATGTGATGGAAAAATAGGAATTCCTATGGCCACAAGCCAAGACCATAAACGAATTTTTGATGATGATAAAGGTCCCAACACTGGAGGTATGGGTGCATATTCTCCAACTCCGATAATTGATGACCATCTTGCATCTGAAATTCAAGAAAAAATTATTGATAAAACAATTGTTTCAATGAATAAAGAAGGAATTGAATTCAAGGGCTTTCTATATGCAGGAATAATGATTAAAGATGGTATGCCATACGTTCTAGAATACAACGTGCGTATGGGTGACCCCGAATGTCAACCAATCTTAATGCGTCTTGATTCTGATTTGTATGAATATCTTCTCGCATCTTATGAAGGAAATCTAAAAGATCTCCCAAAGATTTCTTGGAAACAAGAATATGCGGTATGTGTTGTTCTAGCATCAAAAGGCTATCCTGAATCTTATCCAAAAAATGATAAAATCACTGGATTTGAAAATATACAAGAAAATTCATTTGTATTTCATGCAGGTACTAAAAAAGAAGATGAAAATATTTTGTCTAATGGTGGCAGAGTTCTTGGAGTTACTGCATTGGGTCTGACTCTACAAAATGCAATTGATAATGCTTATTCTGCATGTCAAAAACTTGATTGGAAAAACAAATACCATCGTAATGATATAGGAAAAAAAGGGCTTTCTTACTTATGATGTTTTAATTACATCCTTTTCTGTAACAATCCAATCCATCTTGATATCATTTTTAGAAACTGGAATTGTCTTCACAATTTGTTTTGAATATGAAAGTCCAATTTTAACTGCACCACTTCCTTCCAAATATTTGTCATAAAACCCAAAACCATATCCTATTCTATTTCCTTGATTGTCTAATCCTATACATGGAATTAGAATAACATCATGATTCTCTTGAATTGGAGTGTTATCTTTTGGTTCAGGTATGTCGAATTCTCCCTTTTCTAATTTTGATACATCCTCAACTTTTCTAAATGTCATTTCATCTTGTGATACTTTTGGTAATGACACTGATTTTCCTTCATTTAGAAAATAATTGATAATATCGTTAGTTTGTACTTCACTACCAATTGAAGAATAACATCCAATTGTTTCTGCCTCTGAAATTATCTTCATTTTTGTCACTTTTGAAAAAATTTTCTTACTATGAATCTCCATTAAATCAAATGATGTGGAATCTCTTTTCTCTAGAAGATGCTTTCGTAAAGCAGCTTTTTCAGGATTTGATGTCAATTCCTCTTGATAGTGCTGCTGCAGTCACTGTATTTTTCAAAAGCATAGCTACTGTCATTGGTCCCACTCCTCCTGGAACGGGTGATGCAAATGATGCTTTTTCAATAATTTCTGAGTAATCTGCATCTCCAGATAACTTTCCCTCATGTCTAGTTGTTGCAACATCAATCACTATTGCTCCATCCTTAACCATATCTGGTGTAAGCTTGAAAATTTCTCTATTTCCAACACCTGTTATTATAATATCTGACTCTAAACAAATTTTTTTCAAATCTTTTGTTCTTGAGTGACATGTTGTAACCGTTGCATTATTTTGTAATAACAAATGATACAGTGGTTTACCAACTAGGTTACTACGATTAATTACAGCCACATTTTTTCCTTCTAAATCAATATTGTAATATTTACACATCTCAATAATACCTGATGGTGTACATGCAACTAACATCGCTTTTCCAATTGCCAATAATCCCACATTAGGTGGTGTTAATCCATCCACATCTTTTTCAGGTAAAATTTGTGTTGTTGTATTAAATTCATTCAGATGTTTTGGTAATGGAAGCTGAACTAAAATTCCATGTACTGAATCATCATCATTTAATTTTTGAATTAATTCATTTAATTCGTTTTGTGTAATATCTGCTGTTGGGGTATGATCTTTTGTTAAGATTCCTACCTCATCACATGCTTTGTGTTTATTTCTGACATATGTTGCTGATGCAGGATTATCTCCAACCAAAACTGTTGCAAGACATGGATTTACTCCTTTTGATTTTAAATCCTCAACAATATCTTTAACTTGAGATTTGACATTTTTTGCAACCTCAATTCCATCAATCTTTGTTCCTGTCAATGATGGTAAATTCTAAAAGCTAATAATAAATCCTTGAAAATCGTAGAAAGGAAATTATTTGGTGAATTAAAACTAGTTTTATGTTCGTAGCAATTGTAGATGTAAGTCTAAAAGAGGAAAAAATTCCTGAATTTAAGACATGGATTACAGAATCTAACAAGATTCTCTCAAAATTTGAGGGATTTGTTTCTCGTCGTCTACTTGAAGGTGAAGATGGCTCTAAACGAATAATGGTTGAGTTTGAAAATTTTGATCAATTTAAAAAAATGCATCAAAGTCCAGAACATGAGCAATTTCATGGGCAATTAGGTGCTTTCATGGAAGCCCCTCCACAACGTCATTTCTATCATGTAGTTGCAGAGTAAAATGAAATTTGAGTATGATACCACTGATTATATTCGGAAAATAAACAAAGGAAATTCCTATTTTGATACATTTCTAAACAAAGAAAGTCTTGCTGCTGGAATATTAATTTTGAAACCTGGAGAAGAAGATACTCAACTTCCACACGATTCTGATGAAATGTATTACATTTTAGAAGGTGATGGATTTTTAAAAATCAAAAATAAGGATTATGTCTTAAAAAAGGGCAAAGCATTTTTTGTACCAAAAGATACTAAACATTATTTTTTTGGAAATAAGAAAAAACTTAGTGTACTCTATTTTTTTGGCGGACCAGATAATTAATTAGAAATCTTTACTTTTCTACCTTTGATTTTTATTTTATTTCTTGCAAAAAGCTCTACTGCTTTTGGGTATGCTCTGTGTTCTCTAACAAGGATTTTTTTTGAAAGTGTTTTTTCTGTATCATTAGGACTAACTTGTACAATTTCTTGTAAAATTATAGGTCCTGTATCAACTCCTTCATCGACAAAATGAACTGTACATCCAGAGTATTTTGCACCAAAGTCTATTGCTTGTTTTTGTGCATCTAATCCGGGAAATGATGGTAATAATGCTGGATGAATATTCAAAATTCTATTTTTATACTTTTTAATGAAATATGGACTAATAATTCGCATAAATCCTGCAAGACAAACCAATCCGTTAGTTGGCGTAACTTTGTATTTTTTTAATATGGCAATTACTTCTTTGTCAAATTGCTGTCTTTTTCCTTTGTAATTTGAACTATCGATCACTTCTGTTTGAATCCCCATTTTTTTTGCAATTTTCAATCCTTTTGCATCTGGTTTATTTGAAATAACTACTGTAGGTTTGATAGGAATTTTTTTCTTTTTTATTGCTTTGAGAATTGATTCCATATTGCTACCTCTTCCTGAAATCAATATCCCTAGATTTTTCAATATCTGATTTTACTCATGCAATAAATTAAACGCTATGTTAACATTCGATCAAACTTGCAATTTATAATCAAATCTGTATGATATGTATGTATACCTAGATCCAAAAAAAATACAAAATCAGGGAGTACATTTTGTCTCACATGCCCATATTGATCATCTTCCGAACAGTGGTGATGGCACAATCCTCTCTTCTACTGAAACCAACAAAATTGCACAATTACGAGGATTTACGCTCAAAAATTCTACTGATTCACTAGAAAATTTCACTCTTGTAGATAGTGGACATATCTTTGGTTCCAAAGGACTACTCTTTGATGACATATTCTATACCGGTGATATCTCTACACGTGACCGTGGATTTCTAAAAGCTGCCAAGATCCCTAAATGTAAAACATTGATTACCGAATGTACCTTTGGACTTCCTGAGTTTGTTCTTCCTCCTGTAACTGAAATTGTTAAACAGGTAAACGAAATTATTGCAAATTTGTATTCAAAAGGAAAACCTGTATTACTTCTTGGATATGAGTTGGGTAAAGCACAAACTCTATCTCAATTGTTTGGAGACTGGGATCCAATCTACTATCATGACTCTGTTAAAAAAATGAATGATTTACATCGTTCCATGGGTGTTCCACTTAAAGATTCTATTGGTCATACAGAAGCTGAATCTAAAGGTCTCTTAGACAAAAAACCTTGGGTTATGGTAGCTCCTATGATGAGTGCAAAAAACAATTTCATCAAACACATGAAAACAAAGTATGATGTTATTACAATTGGCTTTAGTGGATGGGCAAATTCAAAAAAATTTGGCTTTTCAAGAGGAACTGATTATTCCATTCCATTAAGTGATCACTGTGATTATAATGAATTAATTCAACTTGTCAAAGAATCCGAAGCTGAAAGAGTATACACAATTCATGGATTTGTTGATGAATTTGCACTGGATTTGAATAAACTTGGTTTTTCTGCACAGCCGTTACGTGAAATTTCTCTCGATAATTTCTGTTAATCAAATTTTCTTAAACTTCTGTTATATGCAACACCAAATCTATGTGTCTCATCTCTAATATGTTGTAAAATCTTGATTGAATCTTTGTTCTTTTTAATTACAATTGATTTTGCCTTATTTGGAACAAAAATCTCTTCATTTTCTTTAGCAAGTGAAACACAGGGTACCTCAATTCCAACTTCTTTTAACGCAGAAATTGCAGCGCTAAGTTGTCCTTTCCCCCCATCAATTACTATCAAATCAGGAAATTTACTTTTTTCTTTTCTTAAACGTGAATATCTTCTACCAACAATTTCATTAATCATTGCAAAGTCATCTCTTCCTGAAACTGTTTTAATCTTAAATTTCCTGTATCCTGATTTGTCAGGCTTTCCCTCTACAAATCTTGCCATCGAACCAACCGCATATTCATCTCCATGATTTGATATGTCAAAGCATTCTATTACTCGTGGAATTGTTGGTAATCTCAAAACATCTCTTAATTCAACCAGTCCTGGTTCTGCATCTTTATTTTGAATTAATTCTAAATTGCGCTGAATTAATTCAATCATTTCTTTTCTTTTACCTTTATTTCCAACAATTATCTTCACTACAAATCCTGCCCTATCTGTTAATGCTTTAACAAGTGATTCTTTTTCTTCAATTTCCTCGCTTGTAACAATTGTTTTTGGAATTTGATGTGTTGTATAATATTGATATAAGAAATTTGTAAAATTATTATCTCCTATAAGATCAAAGGAAAATTTTTCACTATCTCTAATTACCCCATGTGTTTGTCGAAATGTCATAATCATGGCATCTTGTTTTCCGTATATTATTCCAAAATACTCTTCATCAGATTTCTTTGTATCTTCCATTTTTTTACCTGAATCTATACTTCCTAATCTTTGAAGTGTATCTCTAATCTCAATTGCTCTTTCAAATTGTTGTGACACTGATGCATCTTCCATTTGTTTTTGCAATTTTTTTGTAAATTCCTTCATCTGTTGTTTACTTTTTAATATTGATTCCAGATCTGCAATATTTTTTCCATATTCTTCTTGCGCTTCTTTGAATTCACATGGTCCATCACAATTTCCTATATGATATTCTAAACATACTTTCTTTGGTAGTGTCTTACAAATTCTAACTTTGAATGATTTTCGTAATGATCCTATTGTTAGAAGCTTTGAACTACCTTTTGTAAATGGACCAAAAATTTTTCCTTTTCCCAAAAAATCTCCATTACGTGTTCTTCGTGCAACCATTAATCTTGGAAATTTTTCGTCTGTAACTCTAAGATACGTGTATCTTTGTTGGTCTTTTAATTCAATATTGTATGTTGGTCTGTATCTCTTAATCATGTTTGATTCAAGCAAAAATGCCTCGCTTTCATTATCTGTTAATACAAATTCTATATCTGCAATTTTTGATACTAGTTTTTGTGTTTTATAATTTTGATTTTTCAAAAAATATGATCTTACTCTATTCTTCAAATTTTTGGCTTTTCCAATATAGATAATCTCGTCTTTAGAATCCTTCATCAAATAAATTCCAGGCTCTTTTGGTATGGAAATCTTTGATATATCAAAAGTCATTTCTTAATCACTTTTTTCAAATATTTTCCAGTATAGCTTTTTGAATAATTTGCCACTTCTTTTGGTGTTCCAGATATGACTAAATTTCCTCCTTCGTCTCCACCTTCTGGTCCCAAGTCTATAATCCAGTCTGAATTCTTTATAACATCCATGTTGTGTTCGATAACAATTACTGTATTTCCCATGTTTACTAATCTGTTTAGGACATCCAGTAATTTTTGTACATCAGCAAAATGTAATCCTGTTGTAGGTTCATCTAAAATGTAAAGTGTTTTCCCTGTTCCTCTTTTTGATAATTCTGATGCAAGCTTTACTCTTTGTGCTTCTCCTCCTGATAATGTAGTTGAAGACTGTCCAAGCTTTATGTATCCTAATCCTACATCTAGGACTGTTTCTAATTTCTTTTTTATTACTGGTATATTTTCAAAAAATTTTAAGGCCTCTTCTACTGTCATTTGTAGTATATCTGCAATATTTTTCCCCTTGTACATCACACCTAATGTCTCTGAGTTGTATCTTTTTCCGTTACATTCGTCACATTTTACATAAACATCGGACAAAAACTGCATTTCGATTCTTTTTACTCCGTCTCCTTCACATGCAAAACATCTACCAATTGGAACATTAAAGGAGAACTGACCTGGAGTATATCCTCGTTCTTTTGATAATTCTGTATTTGCAAATAATTCTCTAATTGGTGTAAATGCTCCAATGTATGTTGCAGGGTTTGATCGTGGAGTTCTTCCTATCGGTGATTGATCAATTGAAATTATTTTATCTATATTTTCTACTCCTGCTACATCTTTGTGTTTACCTGGAAGGCCTGTGGTTTTATAAAAATAGGATGATAGGGCTTTGAGTAAAATGTCATTGATGAGAGTTGACTTTCCTGAACCCGAAACTCCTGTTACTGAAATTAGATATCCTAATGGAAATTCCACATCTATATTTTTTAGATTATTTTCTTGTGCACCTTTAACAACAATTTTGCCTTTTTGGTTTCTTGTTTTGTCACCAATGTTGATTAAGTTATGATCTTTAAGATAATCTCCTGTTACTGATTTATGATTATTGAGAATTTGTTTTAATGTACCCTCAAATACTACGTTACCTCCGTGTACTCCTGCACCTGGTCCTAAATCTAAAATCCAATCTGAGTTTCTAATAATTTCCTCATCATGTTCTACCACGATAACGGTATTTCCCAAATCCCGTAATTTTGATAATGTTTTGATTAATCTTGCATTGTCCCTTTGGTGTAATCCTATTGTAGGCTCATCTAATACGTACAAGACTCCTGTTAAATTAGAACCAATTTGTGTTGCTAGTCTGATTCTCTGTGATTCTCCTCCTGAAAGTGTTGCACTAGAACGATTCAATGATAAATAATTTAGTCCTACATTTCTCAAAAATTCTAATCTTTCTTTAATTTCTTTTAAAATATCGCGTGCAATGAATTGCTCTGTATCATTTAATTCCAATTTTGTAAAAAAATCATATGCGGAATCTATTGATAGATCACAAACTTCCATAATGTTTTTTGAATTAATTTTTACTGCAAGTGCTTCTGGTTTTAACTTTCTACCTTGACACGTTAAACACGGTGTGTCTCTCATGAATTGTTTTAACCACTCTCTCTTTGATTCTGAATCAGTCTCCATGAATTTTCTTTGTAGGTTATTCAACACTCCTTCAAATGCATCTGTATATTCCCAAATCGTATCACTAGTTTTTGCCTCATATGAAAACTTCATGACATCTTCTGTACCATACAAAATCACATTGATCTGTTTTGATTTCATTTGATTAATTGGAGTCATCAGATTGAACTTGTACTTCCTACCAACTACTTTCAGCTCCTGCTTTCGATATGATGAAAATCTTCCACTCCACGGAACAATTGCTCCTTCTAAAATTGACTTTGTCTTATCTGGAATTACTAAATCTGGGTCAAATTCCATTTTGACACCTAATCCATTACATTGGTTACACATTCCAAATGGAGAGTTAAAAGAAAATGTACGTGGCTCTAATTCTCCTACTGTGATTCCACAATGAGGACATGCATTGTTTTGAGAAAAAATCTTTTCATTTTTTTCAGATGCAACTAAAACCGAACCCTTTGCTGCCTTTAGTGCAGTTTGAATACCTTCAAAAATTCTACTTCTATCTGATTTCGAGGCAACAATTCTATCTACGACAATTTCAATATTATGCCACTTTTGTCTGTCGAGTTTTGGGAACTCATCTTCAAGTAAAATTATCTCCCCATCTACTCTTGCTCTTGAATAACCATCTTTTTTCATCTGTTCAAATAATTTTTCATATGTTCCCTTTTTTCTTTGAATTAATGGTGCTAAAACAAGAACTTTTTTCTGAGTAAATTCTTTAATCACTGAATCCGTAATTGATTCTATGGATTGTGTTGAGATTCTTCTTCCACAATTTGTACAATGTGGAATTCCGATACGTGCAAATAACAATCGCATGTAATCATAAATCTCTGTTGTAGTCCCTACCGTTGAGCGTGGATTTTTACTAGTTGTCTTTTGTTGAATTGAAATTGCTGGTGAGAGTCCATCTATTGAATCGACATCTGGTTTATCCATCATCTCTAAGAATTGTCTTGCATAAGCTGATAATGACTCGACATAACGTCTTTGACCTTCTGCATAAATTGTATCAAATGCAAGTGTTGACTTTCCTGAACCAGAAAGTCCACTTATCACAATAATTTTATTTTTTGGAATATCCACGTTAATATTCTTTAAATTATGATGACGTGCACCTCTAACTTTTAATTCATTTTGATTCATTTTTTTCTAACTCCTTTTCAATTCTTTTTATTTTATCTCTACATTTTATTGCATTTTCGAAATCAAGATCTTCTGCAAAAACTTTCATTTTCATCTCAATTTCAATTTTCTGTTTTCCTAAATCTGTTTTTGATTTATTTTTTATATCATCTAATTCTGTTTCTTGTTCTGGAATTGATTTTATGATTGTCTTGGGTATGATTTTATTTTCTTCATTGTATGTAATTTGTTTTTGACGTCTTCTTTCTGTTTCAGCAATTGCTGATTTCATTGATTTTGTTATTGAATCTGCATACATGATGACTTTACCTTGTGAATTTCTTGCTGCTCTTCCAAATGTCTGTATCAAACTCGTATTATTTCTCAAAAATCCTTCTTTATCTGCGTCTAAAATTGCTACAAGGGAGACTTCTGGAATATCCAGCCCTTCTCTTAGAAGATTTATGCCTACTAAAACATCAAATTCGCCTAATCTAAGCTGTCTTATCAGTTCTGTTCTTTGCAATCCTTCAATTTCTGAGTGTAGATATCTTACTCTGACTTCTTTTTTTGACAGATATTCTGCTAAATCTTCTGCCATTCTTTTTGTTAATGTTGTAACTAGTGTTCGTTCTCCTTTTTTTGCTCTTACTGATACTTCTTTTATCAAATCATCCATCTGTCCTTCCGATTTTCTAATCTCAACTGTTGGATCAATTAATCCTGTAGGTCTAACCAATTGCTCCACGATCTTTTTTGATCTTTTCTTTTCATAATCTCCCGGAGTTGCAGAAACAAAAATCACATCTTTGAGTCTTTTCTCAAACTCTTCATACTTTAATGGCCTGTTATCAAATGCACTTGGAAGTCTAAACCCATAATCTATTAATGATTTTTTTCTGGAATAGTCTCCTTTGTACATTCCATGTAACTGTGGGAGTGTAACATGTGATTCATCAATTACAAGTAAGAACTCTTTTCCATAGAAATCTAAAAGACAAAATGCTGGTTCTCCCTCGTCTCTTCCATCAAAATGTCTAGAATAATTCTCAATCCCTGAACAATAACCTAATTCTTCTATCATTTCCAAATCATACTTTGTTCTCATTTCTAGACGTTGTCTTTCTAATTCGGGCAATCTGCTCAATCTATCTTTTAATTCACTCTTGATTGATTTTACTGCCTTATCTCGAATATCTTTTGCAATTAGATAATGTTTAGCAGGAAAAATTTTGAATGTTTCAACTTGTTTTTTTACTTCTAGAGAAACATTGTCCAAAACTAAAATTCTTTCAATTTCGTCACCAAATAATGAAATTCTGATTATATCTTGAGAGTAAGCTGGAATGATGTCTATTGTATCTCCTTTAACTCTAAAGTTACCTGGTATTAATTCAACATCATTTCTTTCGTATCTTGCATTGATTAATTTTTTAATTACTTCTTTTCTTGATATTTCTTCATTTTTGTTTAATGTAATGGCCATATCTTCCCATTCTTTTGGCGAACCTAGTGAATAGATGCAAGATACTGTTGACACTATTATTGTAGGCTCTCCTGATAGAAGCATTGCAGTAGCCTCTAGTCTCATTTTCTCAATTTTTTCATTAATCTGAGTATCTTTTTCTATATACGTATCAGTTTGTGGCATGTAGCTTTCTGGCTGATAGTAGTCATAGTAACTAACAAAATAACCTACATTATTTTTTGGGAAAAATTGTTTTAATTCTGAATATAATTGAGCGGCTAATGTTTTGTTATGAGATATGATTAATGCATTTTTTCCAGTATTTGCAATTACGTTTGCCACGGTGAATGTTTTACCGCTTCCTGTTACCCCTAGTAATGTCTGATTCATTTCTGTTTTAGAACCTTTGACAAGCTCTTCAATTGCTTGTGGCTGATCTCCTGTAGGTAAGAAATCTGAATTTATCTCAAATTTTTGCATTAGTTACCATTGTTCTAAAGAAAAGATATAGCTAACTATCGAAATCTAACAAACTGCTTCTCTAACTGTTTGTCCTGGGAAGTTTTTATCAAACCATTCTTTGTATTTTGGTTCATTATCGTATCTATCTAGATAATGTTGCAAGTCTTTTTCAGGATCTGGGAATTTTTATCAAACCATTCTTTGTATTTTGGTTCATTATCGTATCTATCTTGATAATATTTTAGATCCTTTCCAGGCGCTGGAAAATTTGGAACTTTTGTAGATGATACTAACATTATATCATCTTGGCATGTAATTCTTTTTTCTTCTTCTATCTCTGATGAGAATAAATCAGAACTACTTCCCATAAATGCTGCACCTCCTCCAATTATGATTACAGCAATTATTCCAATTATAATTCCGACAACTTTTCCTTTTCCTGATTTTTTTGTTGTACTTCTATCAGTTTCGACATGTTCGATAAACTTTTCTTCGATTGTAGGTTCTTTTGATGCTAACTCTTCTTTTCTTGGTTCTGGTTTTCTTGTCTCAATACTTGGTTTAATGTAAGGATTACCTGAAGTTGCTTTTACCTCTGTAATTTTAAATGATGATTCTGTTGGTTTTCTAATTCTTGGAAAATTTGTTTTTGGTTTCTCAGAAGACTTCATTTTTGTTGTCATCTGTCTATGTCTTGGAGTCAAATACTGCTCCACTAGTGCATCAACATACTTTCTATCTTGCATTGAAATCATACTTTTTTTCTGAAATGATTCGATGATTTGCTTCAGTCTATCTGGGTTTCCTTTTCCAATTTCTAGTAGTTTTAGTGCGTCATCGATGGTAGAATCTGACATGTAATTAATTCTGTATTGAAATGTTTATAAAAATTGGTACTGACTTACCACACTTCATCTGTCTTTAAGACTGCTTTTCCTTCTTCAATCCCAAAACCCATTATTTCTAGAGTTTCTCTTGCAGTACTACTATTTTTTTCAAGTATTTTATTTGCAATGTCGATTTTGTCTTTTTTACTCATATTTTGACCAATCTTGTATTTCCCGTTCATCTCTTTTGGAATCACTTTGATCACTGCTGTATGTTCCAATACTTCCATATCTGATGTCATAGGCAAATATCCTCCTTCTGGCTGATACTTTTTCATCAATCCGTTTAATGCATGAACTTTTTCATCTTTGTCTTCGACAATTTTTGCATTTCCTTTGATAACTACACTGATGTAAAATGTATCTGCAAGTGATGCATCATCTGGGTCTGAAAAATATGAGGGTAAAAATTCTAAATTCTTGTCGACTTCAAAACCTACCTTTGAATCACGTTTGATATTATCAATTTTTTCTCCTCTTACATGTGAGTGCATGTAAATCATATCTTCTAAAAATACAAAATTCATTGGAATGATTTGTGGAAATCCATTTTCATCAATTGATGCAATTCTTCCAGTAGCCTCTTCATTCAAAAATTCTATTATCTTGTTTTTAGATTTTATAATTAATTTTCCAACTAATTGCATGTGGTTGTAGTATTTCTGTTAGTTAAATTATTTATCTTGATCTCTAAAGTATGGAATTACTTTACTTGCAAATTTGTCAATAGAGCCAAAGTAATTTGAACCCCAGAATCTTACAACAAAGTGATTACATCCTGCTTTAACAAATCTCTCAAATACTTGAATGACATCATCTGGAGTTCCAACTCCTACTGATGATTTTGCAATCTCATCTGGTATTGTAGTTGCAGCTTCTCTCATTTTTACAATCCAATCTTGATTTGACATTGAATATTCTGTAAAGTATTTCTTGAAATCAAATCCTTCTATGTCTTTTAATCCGTGAACTCTTAGTATCTCTGGTTTGAATAAACTTACTTTGATTGCTTCTTTCATCTTTGCCCATGATGATTCTTTATCGTCTGCAAAGTAGACATCAATATCCATTGCCATCTGGAATTCTTGTTTATCTTCCTCAGTTCTCTCATTTTTATTCATAGAATCTACAATCTGATCTTTATGGTCTTCAAATAGTTCTGGTGTGTATCCGATTGGTAACCATCCATCTCCGTATTTTCCTGTCATCTCTAGTGTACGTTTTCCACCTGATGCCATGTAAATTGGAACGTGTGGTTGTCTAACTGATTTTGCTTGAAGACATGCTTCGGTTAACTGATAATATTTTCCTTCCCAAGTTTTTCTATTGTCTGGGTCTGATTCATAAAGTTGTTTGATAACTTGAAGTTGTTCTTCAAATTTTGAAACTGGTTTATCAAATGGAATATTGAATTCTTTTAGGTTCTGTGCTTCACCTGCACCGATTCCTAAAGTACCTCTTCCTTTTGATAATCTATCTAATGTAATTGAGGCTAGTGCAATGTTTGATGGATGTCTTCTTAATGCATCTGTAACACATGTTCCTAATTCTACATTGTTTGTTACAGCTGCAATTCCTGAAAGCATGACCCATGGGTCATTAACTATTGCATTGCTCCATTGTGGAACGTTTGAATGGTCCATATACCATACAGAATTGTATCCTGTCTTGTCAGCCAAACTACATGCTGTTAAAATTTGATCTTCTGTTAATCCTAATCTCGCAACGTTTAATCCGTTCTGAATTCCGAATTTCATCATTTTGACCTGTTGTTACTCAAAAATAACCGTTAATAAAGCATAGCAGTAGCTAACGGCACTAGTAAAAATAAAATATAAAAAAGAAATGGAATTCTAGAGATTTCCGGCTTTAATATCGTTAAGACATTTTACAACATCATCTTTTGAAATTGGAATTGGATTTGGATCTAAATGTCCTTTATCTGTCATAACGACATCTGCAGCTTGATCAACATCTGCTTTAAGGTCTAATTTATCAAATCCCATTTTTTCGACAATCTCTTTGAATCTGTCATAAAATATTGATTTGTTATGTTTGTGAGCAACTGTTGTACAAGATGAAAGTGAGTATCCATGTGGAACACCCTCATTTGAGAAGACATACGACAATGCATGTCCTAGTGTTGTTGAACAGTTTCCAAAGCCCATTCCTGATAACATAGAGCCATATGGATAATTCTCTGGTTTGTCATTCATGATTGCATCATACAATACATCGAATGCTTGTTTACACAAAGTCTTAGTTAGGTCATTTCCAAGTTTACTGTCATAACCTTCTGTTGCTTGTGCACATGCATCACATACTGAACTTTTGATTACTTGGTCTGGTGTACCATCCATAAAGTATGAATCAATTACTGCTCTGTCTGCAAGGAATCTATCCTCTCTGAGTAGTTTTTTCTTTCCATCAAACTTTAGAACACAATATGTTGTCATTTCAGCACCTGTACCAAATGTTGTAGGAATTAGAATTTTCTCTACACCCATTTCAGAAGCTGCATACTTAACAACGTCCATTGAACTTCCTCCTCCTAATCCAATCATTGCACTAATGTTTTTGGATTTGTATTCTTCAATTACCTCATTGACCATTTCTATTGATGGTTCTGGTTGTACTTTATCGAACAACAAATAATCTTGTATGCCCATTCTTCCTAACCATTTGTCAGATAATTCTGGAGGAACAGTTGTTACTACCAATGCATTTTTTGGATATTCAGCTTGTGATAATGCATCTTCCCCAAATTGAATTACTTTGGGAATTCTTACTGTATCCATATGAAATGTAAAATCTCTATTCTTTTTATACCTTCCAATATCAAAAACTTAAGTTATTTTCATCTTAGTTAGTTTATTGATTAAAAAACCATCTAAATTAACACTTAATCGTAATTCTCGCAAAGTTCTTTCAATATTGGATGAGGGTTTAGTATCCTCTCACTCTTCACTGCCTCTGAAAAAACACATCTTGCAAAATAAAATTAAACTCTCTAAATCTAGAATAGATCTAAAAAAATTTGATAACATATTCTTGATTGCACTTGGAAAATCAGCTGGCGTCATGAGTGAATTTGCTTCTAAAAAAATTAATTTCACAAAAGGACTTGTAATTGTTCCATCTCATGTGAAACCAAAATTAAAAAAATCAATATTCAAAATTATTTCTGCTGGACATCCTCTGCCCAATCCTTCGAGTTTGATGGCTGGAAAGAATTTAATTTCATTTTTGAATCAGACTGGGAAAAATGATTTTGTTTTGTTTTTGATATCTGGTGGTGGCTCTGCATTATCTGTTCTCCCAAATTCTATTTCTCTTCGTGAAAAAATACTTGTGAATGAGTTGCTAATTAGATCGGGTGCAAACATTAACGAAATTGCTTGTATCCGCAAACATTTGTCGCTCATTAAGGGTGGTCAATTAATTCAAAAAATGAATTGTAAAGGCATTTCTTTGCTAGTCTCTGATGTTATAGGTGATGATATGAGCTCTATTTCTTCTGGGATAACCTATTGTGATAATTCCACTTTTTCAGACGCTCTAAAAATTATCAAAAAATTCTCTCTTCAAAAAAAGATGCCACGTTCTGTCATGTCTGTTTTGAATTCTGGTCAAAAAGGCAAAATTCCTGAAACTCCGAAAAAACCTTTGATAAAAAATATTGTAATACTCAATAATTCTCCATGTCTTTCTAAAATGAAAATAAAATCTAAATCCATGAATCTCAAAACTCAAATCATTCCAAATATTTCAGGAAATCTAAATCAAGTCACAAATTCACTTGCGTCAAAAGCACTTAACTCAAAATCTGATTGTATTATTTTTGGTGGTGAACCAACAGTTACTGTTACTGGCAATGGAAAAGGTGGTCGTAACCAAGAACTTGTATTACGCCTGTATGAAAAATTAAAAGATAAAAAATTTAATTTCACAATTGCATCTATTGGTACTGATGGAATAGATGGAAATACAAAATTTGCCGGTTCAATATTTTCTACTGATTTCCAATATGATGGAAAAACATATCTAAAAAATAATGATTCTTCATCATTTTTCAAAAAATATGGAGGGCTATTTGAAATTGGAATAACTCAAAACAATGTTAATGATATTGGTGTAATTCTTAGACATAACTAAACGAATCTCTTCCTGCAGTATCTTTGCCTTCTGCAAAAAGATGCCTTGTTGATAGATTATCTTTTGAATCAATTAATTGAAAATTCATTTTCACTTTACGTAATTCTGTTAATTGATTGATAAATCGAACCTTATCATTAATTATCTGATTATCTGATGTCTTATCTTGAGTGAAAATTTCATACATTGTTTTAGAATCGCACATTACATTGACCTGATCATTATCTTTTATGATGAATACTCCTAGTCCCCAGTAAATCCCAATATGTAATGCAATGAATTTTGATTCTTCTGCAGCTTTTACATCCAATTTCCCTCCTGACATGTATGCAGGTGGATGTTCTCGAATCTGTTCCACCAATTTTTCACCGGTTCTGATAGTCCAGGTATACTCTTTGATGTTTCCATCTATGAAAAGGTCATGTTCCATAAGTCAATCAAAAAGGTGTTTTTTGTCTATTTAATTTGTATTCTGGTCTTAATGATCCACATTGAAATTAATTTTCATGATGAAGTCACACAATTTCTTCAGAAAAATGGTTGATGAATTAGTAGAATTTTCGACACATGATCCTGAATTGGCTGATGGAATAAAGTGGCTTGATAGTCAGGCTCAAAAGAAAGGCATCACTTTCTATGACATGGTCTTTGAAGTACTGTATAGCCATGACATTAATTCTAAAGCACAAAACTGGCTGAAGACTAGAAATTAATTATTCTCTATCTTGTATTGGAATATATTTACAACCTTGTGGACCTTCATACTTTCCAACGTAAGTTGCCTTTGGTCTATACAACATTGGTTTAGGTGCTGCTTCTGCAAACTTCTCTTCTATGACATGTGCTGCCCATCCAGATACTCTTGATATAGCAAAAATTGGTGTATTGAGATCCATTGGAATTTTTAACATGTAATACACTGATGCACTATACAGATCCACATTTGGAAAAATATCTCTTTCTTTTCTATTCTTCATTAGCCCTGCAGTAGTTTCTTCGACTTTTTTTGTGATAGAAAACCATGGTAATCCTGTCTTTTCAGATAACTTCTTTGATAATTCTTTTAGAACCATTGAGCGTGGATCAACTGTCTTATACACTGCATGCCCCATTCCCATGATTCTATCTCCGTTCTCAATCTTTTCTTTTACCCAATTTTCTACATTACCTTCTTCTTTAATATCTAGCAACATCTTCATGACCTCAAAATTGGCGCCTCCATGTAATTCTCCACTTAATGCTCCTACTGCTGCACTTACTGCAGAATACATATGTGCACGTGTTGATGCAACTTCTCTTGCAGCAAATGTAGATGCATTGAATGTATGGTCTGCATGTAAAATTAAACAAACATCGAAAACTCTTTCCATTTCTTTATCTGGTTTTTCTCCTGTTAACATATAGAGAAAATTTGCTGCGTGACTTAGGTTTGAATCTGGCTCAATAGGTTCTTTATCATTTCTCACTCTTTCCCAACTTGCAATGATTGTTGGAACTTTTGCAATTAGATTTATTGCTCTTTGATGGCTAATCTCTTTTTCAGTACCTTTTTCATCATAATATCCTGCAAGCGCTGCAACAAATGCCTGTAAGACATCCATGGGGTGTGCATTTTTTCTCCAATTTCTCATATTTTTCTGCATTTGCACTGGGATTGCTCTCGCTTCTTTCAACCTTGATGTAAATTCTTCAAATTCTTCTTGATTTGGAAGATGATCATGTAGGAGTAAAAAACAACATTCCTCAAAATTAGAATTCTTTGTTAAATCTAGAACATCAAATCCTCTGTAAATTAACTTGCCTTTTTCTCCATCAATTAAGGAAATCTTGGTATCTGCAATTGGAATATTTCTTAATCCAATATTTTTTGTTTCCATACTCTCGCCCCGATTTTTTTACTATTAAATTTTCAAGTAGTTTTGAACCTAAATCTCTAAAACACTCCGTTTCAGTCAATAATTTTCGATGTAGAAAGTCTAAAGAATCAAAGTTTGCGCATATTACGCCATATTTCATCAATTTACATGTCCACACTCTCGGAACGCGAAATGCGAAAAAAAATCGATGAAGAAATTCTCAATGCTACGCCTGAATTTTTAGAAAAACTTCAAAAATATGACCAAGAGAACCAACTGAATTATTCTACAATTTATGAAATATATTCCACAATTATTAATTCAGAAAAAACCGTTTCTGCAAAATCAAAATCAAAATAAGCATTTTTGGTTTAAATGAGGGATAGCAAATTTCAACATAAATGGTAACTAAAACAAAAAAATCAAAAATTGTATGTGTTTCTCACAAAGAAGATGCAGATGGAATTAGTTCTGCGGCATTAATTAAACAAGCATTTGGGGGCGAAACAATTCTAGTTGATTATCCTGGAATGATGGATGACATGGAGCCTTTACGAAATGATGAATCACTCAAAGAATTATACATTTGTGATCTTGGTTTAAATAAAAAAAATGAATGTGATTTTGTTGAATTTTTAACACAATTACGTAAGCGTAGTGTAAAAATTGCATATCTAGATCATCACGATCTTGACAAAAAAATTATCAAACAATTAGAAAAAATCAAAGTAAAAGTTGTTCATGATACAAATGAATGTGCATCTGTTCAGGTTTATGATACATACAAAAAGAAACTAAATGATCATGCTGCATTTGTTGCTGCATGTGCTGCCATCACCGATTACATGGAAGATCGTCCAATTGGTTCAAAACTTCTTCAAATCTTTGATAGACAATTTGCGTTAATCAGTGCGACGGTTTTGACATACAATATTGTTGGACATCAAAAAGAACCTGATTATTTGTTATATCTGGTAGATGAGCTAAGTGAATCTAAATATCCACATGAAATTCCAAACTCTTATGAATTTGCACAATTACAAGTTGAAAAACTTGCATCAATCATATCCAAAGTCAAAGAAAATATGAAATTAAAAAAGAATTTGGGATATATGGAAATCACAGATTCTGGTGCAAGCGGTGCAGTAAATTTTGTTCTAGGTTTATCTGGAAAAGATGTTGGTGTTGCATACAAAGAACGAGTTGATTATGGTGTTTATGCTGTTTCTGTTAGAGGTTCAAAACAATGTAAAATACATCTTGGAAAATTAATTAACAAAATTGCAACCGATGTTGGTGGCTCTGGCGGTGGCCACGACAAAGCATGTGGTGCATCTGTTCCAAAAGACAAAATAACTAAATTCATTAATGCAATAAACACATCACTAGGAAAATAAAATGTCTACTCAATCGTTACGGAAAGATCATAAATTAATTGAAAAAGTGTTGCAGGCCTTAGATGCAACCATAAAACTTCTTAAAGACGGAAAGCAAATTCCTGAACAAATTTTACTCCCTACGATTGATTTCACACAAAACTTTACTGATGTCTGTCATCATGGTAAAGAAGAAGAGGCATTTTTCCCTGCACTTGAAAAGGCTGGAATGCCTACTCATATGGGTCCTATTCGAATGATGCTAATAGATCATGAACGTACTAAGGCAATAGCTGAGAAAATAGAGGAAGCATCAAAAAAATATCTTGAAACAAATGATTCTGAAGATCTCATACTTTCATTAGAGGTATATGTTCAACATGTTACAGAACATCTGTGGAAAGAAAATAATCGTCTTTTCATGATGGCTGAGGCTCGATTAAATCATGCTGCAAAAGATGTTGATAAACATCTAGAAGATGTAGAAGAGAAAAAACTCAAAGAACTTGGTAAAACACGTTCTGATTATGAAGCATTAGCTGATGATCTAGAAAAATCTGTCTCTGAGATTAAGTAGAAAATTCTACGACCATATCAATTTCTACTGTTGAATTTAATGGAAGGCTTGCAACTCCGACTGCAATTCTAGAGTGTTTTGCCATATCTCCAAATATCTCGACTAGCAAATCTGATGCAGCGTTGATTACTTTTGGCTGTTCAGTAAACTCTGGATTAGAATTAACAAAACCTGAAATTCTAACAAATTTTGTAATTTTATCTAATGATCCTAAATTTGCTTTTAATTGAGCAAGACCATTAATTATACAAATTTTTGCCGCATCTCTTGCTGACTCCAATGATTGTTGTTCTGGAACCTTTCCTTCAAAAATTACCTTGCCCTCTTTCATTGGTATTTGACCTGAAACAAAAGCAAGATTTCCTGTAGTTACAACTGGAATGTATGAACCGGCTGGACTGGGCGGTGTAGGCAATTCGATTGATAATTCTCTTAATCTATCTTCAATCATGAATTTTCGTCTAAACTTGGATATTTAGTCTTATTTGAGAATTATTCAGGCGTCAAGACTGATTTCAGTTGATTTTATTTTACTAAAACTTCGATAGCAGTTTACTCTCGCTAATACCTAGTCAAATCACGACTGAATTCATCTGTGAAATAATATGAGTATGGCTCCCCAGGAATTAGAAAAAAGCGCTAGCAAATATGCGGCATCTGCCATTAGGGCAGACTCTCAAGGCGCTGCAGGTATGGCAATTGAGGATTATCAAAAAGCCTCTGATACACTTATGAAACTAATCCGTCTTTATCCTACAAGTAGTTTAAACAAAATCTACATGCAAAGTTATCAAAAATATCAAGAACGAATTAAAGCATTGAAAGAAACTCGCGGTGATATTGAACCCGTTGTAGACCCAAATGCTTCTCCTGAAGAACAAAAGAAAGCACTTGCAAAAGCACAACCACACAAAGATGATGGCAATGATTTGGAAGATCTTGTAATGAAAGAAAAACCTGATGTAAAATGGTCTGAAGTTATAGGATTGGAAGATGCAAAAGGTGCTTTACGTGAATCTATTGTTTATCCAAGTAAAAGACCTGACTTGTTTCCATTGGGTTGGCCACGAGGAATGCTATTGTATGGTCCTCCTGGAACAGGAAAGACAATGCTTGCAGCAGCTACTGCCAATGAATTAGATGGTTATTTCATCAATGTTGATGCAGCATCAATGATGAGCAAGTGGCTTGGTGAGGCAGAGAAAAATGTTTCAAAATTATTCAATATGGCAAGAAAGTACAATGAACGTGAAGGAAAACCCGTCATTTTATTCATTGATGAAGTTGATTCTCTACTTGGAGATAGAAACAGTGAGGTAGGTGGGGAAATTAGAGCAAAAAACCAATTTTTATCTGAATTAGATGGTGTAAATGGAAAAGGCAAAGAAACCATGATGTATGTAATTGGGGCAACTAACAAACCATGGAGTTTAGATGAGCCTTTCTTGAGAAGATTCCAAAAACGGATCTATGTATCACTTCCAAATCAAGATGCACGTCATAAATTATTTGAGCAGTATACCTACTTATCACGAACCTATAGAGGGTGAAACTCCGCAAGATCCACGTGAGTTAACAATGGCTGACTTTAAAGATATTAAAGCAAAAAGAAAACCTAGTGTCTCCATTGAAAACATACGTGCATATCATAAATGGAGTGAATCATTTGGTGCACTCTGATCGGTCTTGACATCGATCATCAAAGAAGCTTTTAAATCCTGATTCTAAGAGACTTGTAGAGGGTCACAATAACTACAAAGAAATCCAAACATGCAAACAAGTTTGGGAAGCTGATCCTTTCTGATGGTACTGTTTTAGATGGAATGGGCTTTGGCTATTCTACCACTGTATTTGGTGAAATTGTCTTCAATACAGGAATGGTAGGCTATACTGAGGCGTTAACTGATCCCTCTTACAATGGCCAAATCCTTACCTTAACTTATCCTCTAGTTGGAAACTATGGAATTCCTGATTTAGACGCAGTTGATGAAGATGGAATTTCTAAATTCTTTGAATCTGATGTGATGCAGATTAGAGGTCTCGTAATTCATGAATTATCTCAAACTGCAAGTCACTGGAATCTGAAAATGACTTTAGATGAGTGGATGTTTAATGAAAAGGTTCCAGGCATTTCTGGAATTGATACTAGGGCAATTACTAAGAAACTTACCAGTAGTGGTGTGATGATGGCTGCATTGGTTGTATCTGATGAGGAAATTGACGTTGAAAAAATCAAAAATGAACTTTCTAATATCAAAACATACACTTCTGAAAAATTTATGGATATAGTATCTACTAAAGAAGAAAAAATCTATGGTAATGAAAGCCAATCCGTTGTTGTTATTGATACTGGTGCAAAAAATGCAATTGTTAGAAATGTAAGAGAATTGGGTTACAAAGCAATAGTTGTTCCATGGAATACCTCTTATGAAAAAGTAATGTCATACAATCCAAAAGGAGTTGTATTGAGTAGCGGTCCTGGCGACCCACAAAACTGTCCTGATACAATTGATACTGCAAAAAAACTAATTGAAAATAATGTTCCTACTCTAGGTATTTGTTTAGGTGCACAAATTATAGGAATTGCAGGAAATACTGAAACTTACAAACTAAAATATGGACATCGTGGGCAGAACAAACCTTGCGTTAATTTAGAAACCAATCAGGTTTATGTAACAAGCCAGAATCATGGATACGGAATTAAACCTGAGTCTTTAGAAAAATCTGATTTTAAATTATGGTTTGCAAATGCTGATGATGACACTGTTGAAGGAATTAAACATAAAACCCAAAGCTGTATTGCAGTACAATTCCATCCCGAAGCTGCACCAGGTCCTTTTGATTGTAAATATGTCTTTGATGAACTAAAAAAATTAATGGAGAAATAAAAATGCCAAAAAATGAATCACTAAAGAAAATTCTTGTACTTGGAAGTGGTGCAATCAAAATTGGTGAAGCTGGTGAATTTGATTATTCTGGAAGTCAATGTTTGAAGGCAATTCATGAAGATGGAATCAAAAGCGTTCTTATCAATCCAAACATTGCTACAATTCAAACAGATACACGTTTTGCAGACCAAGTTTACCTTTTACCTGTCACACCAAAGTATGTAGAATCCATTGTAGAAAAAGAAAGGCCTGATGGAATAATGCTTGCATATGGTGGACAAACTGCATTAAACTGCGGTGTAAAATTAGAAGAGGCGGGAATTCTCAAAAAATACGATGTTAAGGTTCTTGGAACTCAGGTAAATGGAATTAAAAACACTGAGGATAGGCAGCTTTTCAAGGATTCTATGCGTGAAGCAAACGTACCTGTCCTCAAAAGTAAAACTGTCACAAATTTTGAGGATGCAAAAAAAGTCGCTGAAGAATTATCATATCCTGTAATTATTCGAGTTGCATACACTCTTGGTGGGCGTGGTGGTGGAATTGCTCATAATGAGATTGAACTCCATGAGATTGTAGAACGTGGCTGTAAGGCTAGTCTTGTAGGTCAGGTCTTGGTCGAAGAATACATTGGTCATTGGAAGCAAATTGAATATGAAGTAATGCAAGACTATGATGGAAATAATGTCATTGTTTGTAATATGGAAAATGTTCTTTCTATGAAGGTTCATACTGGCGATAATATTGTAGTTGCTCCTTCTCAAACAATTAACAATCATGAATATCATATGCTACGAACTGCAGCTCTACGTGCTACAAAACATGTTGGAATTGTAGGCGAATGTAATATTCAATATGCACTTGACTCTGACTCAGATAGATATGTTGCAATTGAAATCAATCCTCGTCTTTCACGTTCTTCAGCTCTTGCTAGTAAAGCAACTGGTTATCCTTTGGCATACATGTCTGCAAAGATTGGATTAGGATACAATCTATCTGAACTTGTAAATCGAATTACAAAAAGTACTACTGCATGTTTTGAACCATCACTTGATTATGTTGTTTGTAAACATCCTCGATGGGATTTCTCAAAATTTGAACTTGTTAATCGTAAACTCGGTGTAACAATGAAATCTGTTGGTGAGGTCATGGCTGTTGGAAGAACGTTTGAAGAATCTCTACAAAAAGCAATTCGAATGCTTGACATAGGAAATGATGGTCTTGTCTTAAATCGTTCAAACGGTAAAACATACAATGAAGAAGAAATTGAATACAAACTCTCGCATCATGATGATCAAATACTATACAATGTTGCAATTGCACTAAAAATGGGAGTATCTGTAAATAGAATATACGAACTATCTGCAATTGATCCTTGGTTTATTGAAAAAATCCAAAACATTGTAAACACTGAATCAAAACTCAAAGAATCCGAATTGGATGAATCTGTATTGAGAAATGCAAAAAAGATGGGATTTTCTGATAATCAGATTGCACGAGTCAAAGAAAAAACTCCTGATGAAGTACGTGAAATTCGTAAAAACTTTGGAATCATTCCTGCTGTGAAACAAATTGATACTTTGGCTGCTGAATGGCCTGCAGTAACAAATTATCTCTATTTGACTTATGGGGGAAATACTAATGATATTCAAGTATCTCCAGATGAAAAAGGAATTGTTGTGGTGGGTGCAGGCCCATATAGAATCGGAAGTAGCGTTGAATTTGACTGGGGAACTGTGAATATGGTTTGGGGTCTACAAGAAAATGGAGAAAAAAATGTATCAGTTGTTAATTGTAATCCTGAAACTGTCTCTACTGATTATGACATTTGTACACGCCTATATTTTGAAGAACTCACCCAAGAGAGATTACTCGATATCGCTGACTTTGAAAACCCTAAAGGTGTAATCACATGTGTCGGTGGACAAACTGCTAACAATTTGACTCCTGGCCTTGCACAACGGGGAATCAATATTATGGGAACAAGTGCAGTTGATGTTGACCGTGCAGAAGACCGTTCAAAATTTAGCGCTGAATTAGATAAACTTCACATTCAACAACCAAAGTGGCAAGCATTTTCAAATCTCAGCGAAGCAAGAAACTTTGCACAAGAAGTTGGTTTTCCTGTAATTGTCAGACCTTCGTATGTTCTTTCTGGGGC
>LULN01000013.1_pt1 | contig 38110 bp, 56 predicted proteins | sample 728131 | NCBI WGS metagenome assembly LULN01 (sample SAMN03860288, study PRJNA289734) | marine metagenome | biome: seawater column; feature: ocean; material: water; isolation source: Red Sea water column Station 149 - depth 100m | place: Saudi Arabia: Red Sea | collected 2011-10-15 | depth 100 m
GATTTCAGGCAGGCGCGGACTTATCGTAATGTCGGCCTTCACTGAAAAAAATACATTAATGGGGGCGGCTGGAGCTGGAACGTCTGGAGATCGCGGTGTTGGGATGGCGGCAGAAACAGACAGCGGTAACACAAATGTTATTCAGTATGTCGAAATATCGACAACTGGAAATGCCACAGATTTTGGTGATTTAACTGGCACTTACACTTATGGCGGTGCTTGCTCCAATGGAGGCTCTGACAGGGGGATACATGGTGGTGGTCAAGGATACACGGATGTCATTGATTACATCACGATTTCAAGCCCCGGCAACGCGACTGACTTTGGCGACCTCACAGTTGGACGTTCAAACACTTGCGGTCTTTCAAATTTAAAAGATGATCGCGGCGTATTTGCAGGTGGTAGTGTCTCTGGAAGCGAATCTGATGTAATGGATTATGTTACTATCAGCTCTACAGGCGATGCTACAGACTTCGGCGATCTTCCATCAACCCATAAATCAAGTAATGGCGCTTTCTCAAACGGAACAGATGATCGCGGTGTTATAGGTGGTGGGTGGACATCTTCAACTTATTCCGATGTGATTTCCTATATCACAATTACCAGCACTGGCAATGCTTCTGATTTTGGTGATTTAACGGTATCGAGAAGGTCAGTTCAAGGGGTGAGTAACGCAACGGGAGGTCGAGGTGTTTTCGCTGGCGGAGTTAATAGTAGTGGAACCCGTGTTAATACAATGGACTATGTTACGATTGGATCGACAGGTAATGCCACAGACTTTGGCGATCTTTCTGTTGCCAGAAGTTTAGGAGGCAATACTGGGGCTTCAAATGGAACCAATCAACGTGGACTGTTTTTTGGCGGCGACACTCCAGCATACAGCGATGTCATTGATTACATCACGATTAACAGCACTGGCAACGCCACAGATTTTGGTAACTTAATCGCCGCTGGAAACGGAGTGGCTGGGTGTAGCAACGCATGAGCAAAGAAATATCCATAATATCTGACATTAACTCAGAGCTTGCTGTAATTGATAATAAAAAAATGGCAAAGATCAATGAAAGAATGAAAGAAATTGATCGCGCTAATCTCACGGCATCCAAAAAGAATACGCAATCCACAAGTCAGTTGATGACTTTGACAATGCTGTGTGATGCGCCGTACAGAAGGTTGAGGCAAGTATTGTCGCAGATCGAAAGAAAAAGAGAAGCACTAGAAGATGCTTCATTCCGTTTTAGAAAACAAAAAATACAAATAGATCGGTATCGTAAAAGTGGAGATGAGTTATTAATTCTTAAAGCTGATGAATTAGAAAATCAAATTTTAAGATCTAAGAACTACATTGAAGCCGCGCTAAAAGAGCTGGCTACTTATCAAGATGTCTATGAGGAGATAAAAACTTCTCATAATATTCCTGATAATTGGGATGAGATGGACATGGAGAAAGAAGAAATATCTAACCACATCAGAATGGCGTTCAGAAATGGTGTTAGAAATATGGTGACCAACGGTACTTTAGGCAATGGGACTTTGGAATATTTGGAGCAGTTTGGCATTCACCCTATAACTGCCAAGCAAGTCATAACAGATTATCTTTCTGAAGTTGAAAAAATGATTAATGAAAAAAAGATGCCATCTATAAATCATTTGTACGACTTTTTGGATCAATGTTCTGACATTTTTCAAGATGCTCATAAAGCCGTTATGAAGAGAATTGGAATTCACGAACTGATTAAGGATGAATATTTATTTACAGAAATGAGGGACATAGCATGAACTACGCTAAAATTGAAAATGAGCAGATTGTAAAATATCCGTATACGGTTATCGACCTTAAAGCAGATAACCCTAATGTCAGTTTTCCAAAAAACGCTTTAAGCATATCAGATATTAGAGAAGATTATAGTATCGTTGAAGTTGCGCCTGTGTCTGCGCCTGAATCTGAAACTCATAATGTAGCAGAAGTGTCTCCAGTGAAAGTGTCTGGAGTATGGACGCAAACATGGTCTGAGTCAGAAAAGACTGATGAAGAAAAGAATTCAGTAGCAGTAACGAATAGAGTAGCTGAATATGGAACGGTTGAGGCTCAATTGGAATTTATAACGGAGAATGGTTTGGCCGCATGGCAAACCAAAGTATCTGAAATTAAGGCAAAATATCCCAAAGTATGAGCTTAGTTCCTATAGAGAAAGTAGGTGAATTTGGAATTGTCAAAGATATTAACGCTTGGCAATTGCCTAACAATGCGTGGACAGAAGGGAATAATATAAGAGCAGAGCATAACGCAATACAAAAAAGTCCCGGTTATTTAGAGGTTATGGAGTCATGCCCTATAGATCCATACTTTATTACGAACTTAGAAATAGGTGGAGCAAACTATTGGATAGTCGGAGGGCTTACAAAGATATATGTACACAATGGAACAACTTGGACAGACATCACAAGATCTAGCGGAGATTATAATGCAACTGCTAAGGAGAATTGGACAGCCACTGTTCTAGGTGGAATACTTATAATGAGCAATGGGTTTGATGATCCCCAGTTTTGGGCGTTGTCATCAGGGATACCATCAGTTAGCACAAGAATGGCAGACCTTACCAACTGGCCTGCCAGTACAGAATGTAAATCGCTAAGAGCCTTTAAGTCCTTCTTGATTGCGTTAAATGTTACTAAATCATCAGTGCCTTATACTAGTCTTGTTAAGTGGTCTACTGCGGCGGCAACGCAAACTGTGCCGACCTCATGGGATGAAACCTCGGCTACCGTAGATGCTGGCGAGTATGCTTTAGAGGACAGTAAAGGTATTATAGTTGATGGGTTACCTTTGCGCGGTGACTTTATGATCTATAAGCAATACTCTACTTATAAGATGAGTTATGTTGGTAATCCGTTTATCTTCTCCTTTACACAGCTATCTCCTAATGTTGGAGCTTTAGCGAAGAACTGCGTTAGAGAGTTTGATGGTGGTCATTTTGTAATGGCTTATGGTGATATGTATATCAATACTGGTGATAGACTTACATCTATTCTGCCACATAAAATGAGAGATTTTATATTTAATGATATTAATGGAGATGAATTTGAGAAATGTTTTGTTACGGCTGACTACAATAAAACAGAAATGTGGGCTTGCTATGTATCATCAGGTAACGTAACCAATGCCCAATGTGACAAAGCTCTTGTATGGAATTGGAGCAATAATACTTTTACTATACGTGACTTACCTAATGTTGGCTTTATTGAGTTTGGCACTGAGGGTAATCCTCTAGCTCCGGGGTCGTGGAACTCGGCAACATCTACATGGGCTACTGATACTCTTAATTGGAATGAGTCTGTATCCACATCTTACTTTAACTTGGCTGGTAAGAGTTTAAGTATGGCCTCGCCAACTAACACAAAGATATATAGGGATAATGCTGGCAATAAAGCAGATACATCTAATATGACAAGCTATATACAACGGACTGGCTTAACTGTAGATGAGTCTGGTGCTAATAATCAAGCAATGGTAAAGCGTGTAACTGCCGTATACCCTAAGATGTCTGCATCTACTGATTCTACTATTAATGTATATGTGGGTCATCAGATGTCAACAGAAGAGGCGATTACATGGGAGGGTCCAACAACCTTTAACCCTGCTACCCAGTCTAAAGTATCTTGTAATGTATCAGGTAAGTATATAGGTGTTAAGTTTGAGTCAACAGGAGATCAAACTTGGAGGCTTGATGGCTATACTTTAGATGTAAAGAATGCAGGAACTAGGGGAAGCAGGAGCTATTAATGGCTACATATTCAGATAGAGTTGTTAAGTCTGTAACACATTATACTCCGGGTCCGTTACCCTTAGATAAGGATGATATAGATGTATATCTTATTAATGAACTGCAAAGGTTAGGCGATATTATATACAATCAAGCAACATTTAGATTGGAGAGAACTCATGCCGAACCGCAAAGACCGCGAGAAGGTGATGTCAGATACGCCGATGGGACAAACTGGAACCCCGGAGGCGGAGAAGGGATCTATTACTTTAAAAAGGGAAGCCCCGGATCTTGGGTCAAGCTCGGTTAAAGTATTACTTATAAGTCCAGAAGATATTGATCTTGTATGGGATGAGGCAGAGCCATTAATAGACTCAGCACTCAAGCATTCAGAAGGGGAGTTAATATCTTCTGATCTAATTCCAATTATAAAAAGTGGTGAACAGCAGTTATGGGTAGCCATAGAGGATAGCGAAATTATAGCATCTATGGTAACAGAGATTATTTCTTACCCAAGAAAAAGAATATTAAGAGTAATAACCATAGGCGGAAAGGATGGAAGGGGTATAGATAAATGGTACACATTCCTACCTTTGATTGAAGGGTTTGCTTTGAAGCATGGATGCAAATCATTAGAGGCATGGACAAGAAAAGGAATGGCAAGAAAACTAAATGACTGGAAGAACTCATATATGGTTATAACTAAAGATCTGAATCAGAGGATGCAATAATGGCTGAAATATTTTACGATATACCTGTAGATACATCAGATTATACTGATGTAAATATGTCTGATGTTCTCTCTGACTATATGAGTATGCTGTCTCAGCAATCAGCTAGCGAGCCTACTATAGACCCTTCATTATATTTAGGTGATATATCTTTGCCTAATTATTCTGGTGGTATAAACCCAAGTGATTATCCACTATACCCATCATTCTTGGATTATACTCCACCGAATGTTGGTTACATTCCATCTAAATATAATCCTATTTCTTTAGAAGGTGTTAACCCACTGAAGACCTCAGAGCAGATAAGTAGTGAACTTACATCAGGCTATGATCCAAGCAATACGTCTGGCCCCGGAAGGTACGATCCTTCACATAATATTACACCAACTGGAGATCCTGTGATTCCCGGTGAAAATGTATGGTACTTTGGGGGTAGTGCTTATTATAATCCTGATGAGTATTTTAGGGCTGTGAATGATTATTATGACCACGGAATTGTTAACAGACAATTACCAGCAGGTATGGTAGACTGGGATAATATCTCTCAAAGACAGTGGACCAACCCTGATACTGGGGAGGTTGTAAAATATACAGCAGACTTAACAGACTTAGATAAAAGCGAGGCATCCAGACTAGAAGGCTTGAATTTATTACAAGATGAATTATGGTATCTCGAAAGAGAGGAACAAGAAGCAAGAAACAAGGCTTTAAAAGAGCAATTTAATAAACCTCTTGAAGATGACTTTGCACAGATATTAGATGCGGCTAACAAAAATATAGTAACAGATAAAGACAAGTGGGGCAAGGCTCATTGGGATGCTCATGGTAGGGCAGAGGGAAGAACATTTACTGATGACTTTGGAGATTATGTAGACCAGTATCCAGACTTATTAGAGGCTTATAACAAATATGTAGAAGATCCTTATCATGACCAAAGAGGATTTTTAAATATAAGATTTCTTACGCCGGGAGAATAAATTATGTCAGGAGGAACGCAAGTAACCACAACCACATCACAGCCTTGGGCTAAGCAAGAGCCATACTTAGAGGCAGGATACAGAAGAGCAGAAGATTTATATCGGACCAATAGATTTACTCCAGATTTTTATGGAGCAGAAGGTACTATGTCTCAGGGTGCTATGGCGATTCCGCAAGTGGCTCCGGGGGTAGCGGCTTTTACTCAAAGACAATTAGACCCTATGATGGCGGCATACAATTACGCTATGGGGCCAAGAGCGCGAGCATTACAAAGCGCAAGTGAAGCTGGATATTTGGGAGGAGCAGGAGTTCCCGGCATACTTCCTTATGCTCAAGGAATAATGAACTATGGGTACAATAGGGGTCAGGCTACTGGTCCCGGTGGATATGCTTCAATGCTTCCCTTCCAAGAAGGGCAATACGAAAGTATGCTAAGAGGTGACATAGATACAGGTCAGTTTGGGGATATTGCTGATGTTTATAGAAGGGAGGCTCAGACTCAATTAGAGAATGAGATGTTACCAGCTATACGAAGCAAACTTATAGGGTATGGTCAGACAGGTGGCAGTACCAGAGGAGATCTAATACAAGCTAAAGCTATTTCATCTGCTAACCAAAGAGTCTCAGATAATATAGCTAAGGCTATGTTTGATGCCCAGACACGAGCAACGGCAGGAAGATTGCCAGCTGCACAAATGGGATTGGCTCAACAGCAATTTGGAATGGGCTATGGCTTAGAAGGAATGCGTGGAGCAAGAGAAGCGATGGGTCTTTATCCTACACTAACAGCTACACCTTTTGCCCCATTAGCTCAGGCTCAACAGATTGGAGAGCAGGAAAGAGCATTAAGGCAAGCCGCACTTGCTAGGGATATGGCTAGGTATGAATACCAAGCAAACCTACCAACCAGAGGATTGCAGTCTTATCTTGCTGGTGTTGGTGGACAGCCGGGAGGAACTTCCGTAACAACTGGTCCATCAGGTGCAAACTTAGGTAATACTTTATTAACCGCTTTAATAGCGTCACAGATATAAGGGGGATGATATGTGGGACAACATTCAAGAGCTTATTAAAGCTATGGCAGAAGATGAGTTTATATCTGAAGCCTTATTAAATTCTATGGGGCATACAGAGTCAATGCCTATGCAAATAAATCCATTGACTCTTGGGGCATCTAGTTCTGGTCGTATCACGAAACAGAATGATGGAAGTTTTCAACGAGAAGTTCCAAATTATAATTTGTTAAAGCAACTGTATGGCTTTGGAATTTCGCCACCATCTAAAGATGAATGGATTTACAAAGATGGAAGGTGGTTAGTAGATCCAAATTATAAAATGTTTAAAACTAAAAATACATTACCTGAAGATCCTCCAAGATATAAAAAACTACCAAAAAGCACAACTGATGCTGTAATAAAAAAAGAGAAAACAAAAGAAGATGCTTATGATAAGTCAATGTTTAGGAATCTTTTTCTGATATCGGCACTAGACGCAATGCAAGGCAAATCACCGCAACCTGCGCCCGTTGTTACAGGCGGCCCAACTAGAGAATTTCCTAGCATGGCTAGAATGATGACCCCTATGGAACAACAAAAGCCATATTGGTGGGTATCAAGGAGCGTATAATGGCAAAGAGAAAACTAATAGTACCCGGAAGCGAAGCAGATGTTATGGTTCAAGGATTAAAAAATCCTAAGAAATTATTAAACTTTCTTGCAAACCAAAGCAAAAATACTGGAACTAGAGTACCATTGAAGAATGCTGGTCAAGGCAAGGTTTTTGCCAGTGATGTGTGGAAAGGTTATGCTGATAAGCCGGGTGGACAAAGGCTAGTAATTAGCGGAACTCCAGCTAGTAGCTCTGTTAAAGTGTCACCTCTTGGTGAAGGGCCACAGGGAAGTATTACTAAAAAGTTTTACCCTGCCACTTATGAGCCTTCGGAATATGTTAGCAGAGTTAATCAAGAACCAAGGCCTAAGAATTCTGGATGGGTAAGCAAGATGGTGTTAGGCGATCAAAATCCACCAAGATCAAGCATCGGGTATCTTCCAAATCGTCAATCTGTAGGTGATGCTTGGACAGACGCAATGAGACACAGGACTTATAATCCAGATATATATTGGGATCATATTGCCGGCGAAGATATTTTAGGTCGTCCCGTTACGCGAGAGCAAGCAGACCAACCAACTGATTTTCAATATACTCATGGAGATCCAAGAAGAAGTTATGTATTTGGAGACATGATGGCTCCGGGTGTAGGGTCTGCCCCTCTTCCAGAGGGAGTAGTTTACCCTACTTTTACACCAAGAGGCACTTCTAATGGGAACATGGGTTATAGAAAACACCTTTTAAACATAGGTAATATATTAAATAGAATGGGACCAGTATTTCAAGGTGTAGACGATAGGTTAGAAAGAAACAGGATTAATAGACTTATGAGATTTAATCCTGACCCATACTACGGAAGGGGGTTATACTAATGATTATTCCTGCGCTAAATTTAGCGAGAGCAGGTCTTACTGGATTAGGTAGAGGCATTGCATCTCGTTATGCAACAGGTCGAGGTATTGCAGGTTGGCCTAAAAGATTGTATGCCAGAAAAGAATATAAACGACCAGTAGTAGAAAGGACGGGTGAAGGGTTTAAGACAAGACCTGTTTATGAAATTGATTTTAAAACAATGGCAAGACAGCCAAAGATGGAAACAATGCCCCAAGGACAGTTCTATCAAGGCCCAATGGGAATGACTAAGGCTCTTGCGAAAACTGGTGCAGTTGCCGGAGGTCTTGGTTTAGCAGCTACTCCATTCTTACCTGAAAAAGGAGAAGAGACTCCAAAAAAAGATAGACCGCTTGTTGGAGAAGTTCCTTGGTCTGCACCAGAGGATATGATGACATATGCTGAAGGTGTAGAAGCCTCTGCTAAGAAAAAAGATGCCATGCTTAAAGATATGGTTAAGTACAGTGTGCTTCTCTCGGCACTTGGTCAAGGCGGAGGGAAAGAGCTAATGGAACAGATGATGGATGTAATGGATGCAGAGCTAGAAGGTGAAGAAGATGTAAGGTTTGCCAAGGCTGTGCAAGCAGTTTATGGTGGTGGCAATCCACCTCAAAGTGCTAGAGAGGCTTATGAAAGGCTTGCGCCTATAGTTGGGCCTGAACACGCCGCAACATTATCTGGTCATCAGCTAGGGTTTGAGCAGAAAAGAACTGCTAGTGAGAGACTTAGAAGAGATATAATAGATGCTTTGGAGACAGGCGGAAGGGAAGCCGCAATTAACGTTATTACATTGGCGTGGACTTCAGATCCGGGAACAATGCCTCAGAGTGCTAAATTAGCTGGAACTTCTGAGGAAAGGCTAAGAGCAATTGCTGGTCAAATGGTTGATAGCATACAGTCAGGTGGCAGTGCGCTAATACACTCTGTAGAGGACGATTAATGCCAACAGTTAGATTTACGGCTAATGGTAAAAAATACAAAGCTCAAGTTGCACAAGGCTTTCTTGATCTCACAAAGGCCGAACAAGAGAGCATGCTGTATGAGCGTGTTCAACCTAAAAGCCAGTTTGCTAAAGACTTAGAGAAAGGCTCAAAAGATAAAGGCTTCCTTCATACCCTTGGCTTGCTTGAAAGACCAGCCCAAGCATTAAAGGTTGGTATTAAAGAAGCCTTTGATAGAGATGATGAAGGGTTCCTTGCTGGTGCAAAGAGGGGGTTAATGGGTGAAGAGGAAGTCAGAACTCAGGACTACCTAGACCCGTCATTGCCAGCGTGGTATCGTGGTATAGTAGGGTTTGCAGGAGATGTTTTAACTGATCCTTTAACCTATGCAGGAGGGGCAATAGGAAAGGCCGCTGTAGGTATAGGTCGTGGCATTAAAGCATCTACTCCGCCTCAAGCCGCGAAGTGGTTACAAAGTATCAAAGAAAAAGATGTAGTCAAAGATATGGCCAGAGGCTTGAATATCCCTTATGGTGATGCAAGAAAAGTTAAAAGCTCTGGGCAAAGAGCTGCGGTGCAAAGAGAAAGAATAGAAAAAGAACTAGCCAAAGAGCTTCCAGCAATGCAAGACTGGGTTAAGAAGAAAGCAAAACAAACTGGTAACAGTGTTCCAGCGGTGAAATCAGCATTCGTTAAGTGGTTAGATAGACCTGTAATTCGAGACGAAAAGAAAAACATTCTTACTGATTGGGATGAAGCTCAAGAGCTAGCACTCAAGAAGGAAGTTGCTGGCACTATAGGTGAGGATGGAGTAACCTACATAGATGAATGGGAAAGAAAGTTAGCAAAAATGCTGCAACAAGAAAGGGCGGCTGGTATAGGGGTGAGAGCATTGATAATGCGCCACTACTTTCCTAGATTTATCACTCCAGAAGCTAGAGAATTAATAGATAAGAAAAAGATTATAGAGGAGTTCATTCCTAAAGATCCATTTACTGAGGTTGATGAACCTTTACTGTACTTAGGGAAGGAAACTTTTAAGAAAGAAAGAACTGCTGACCCAATGCTAAGTGTTGAAGATATTAATATGCAGAAAATATCTGAACTTAATGGGACAGGTGTAACTAACCCTGCTGACATACCTCATCAGACTAAATTTTTGCACGATGATCCTACGGTTGCTATTGGTCTGCGCTTTGTAGATCATGCTACATCTATGCAGAAGAAAACATTTATAGATGAGATAACTGATTCAGGCAAAGCCTTTCAGGTTGATGATCCTATGTCTGTAGATCCTAAAACATTGGCTGGTCTACCGCCATTTATAGGTGTAGGCAGGTGGATGAGGAGAAATCCAGATAATCCTGACATAATTGAGCAAAGATATATAAGTGGATATGACCAAAGAAAGTTTATAGAAGATCCTAAAACAGGAAAGAGAACCTTTGTCCGAGATGACGATAGGGTGCAATGGGAATGGAAGCCTATCGAAGAGGATATGTCTGATTGGGTATCTGTTAAAGGCATAGCTCCTAAGTTTAAAAATCAAGAGGAGCTTTTAAAACGGGCAGATATAGAACAAGCAACAGCTTATGGTATAGCAACGTTACCAAAGGGTGCAGCGCAAGGAAAGGGTTTAGGTTTAACTGAGTTAGAGGCTTTAAAGCATTCAAATAAAGTGAGACAAGAGTTCTTAAAAAATGCAGAAGTAGAGATGGTGTTTAAAGCCCCAAAGCAGGTAGCAAAAGATATAGAACAGCAATTAGAACTGATGGGTGCTAAGTCTCCAGACAGCCCTGCCCTAAAGAAGTTCTTAAAGTTTTATGATGGAATACAAAACCCTTGGAAAGCATGGACTCTAGCTATAAGACCAGCATATCATACTCGTAATGCTATAGGCAACATCTTTAATGCTTATATAGTTACAGGGTTAGGGTCTAACATACCAAAAGCTATAGAGACTTTTAAAGATGCCGCCAAACTGCAATACTATTCTAGGTTTGAAGGGCAAGAGGCATTAAGAAAGAACCTATACAATACACTCACAGATGATGGAAAAAATATTAGATCCGATACACTAAAGTCTATGCCTAAGATTGATGACTCTGCCTATTATGCAGATGATTTTGCTGACACTGGTTACTCGATGGGTAGAATTGAGAATGAGGCCCGTGATCGAGGGATCAATGCTGGTCACTATAGAAAGGATATTACTCGTGATGAAATGACAAACATGGAATACGAGTTAGGAGTAGGCAAGTATCAGAAATGGTCTAAAGTCTTAGGTCAACAGAACCCAGCTATCAAAGTTGGATTTGCTTTTGGTGGGACTGTAGAGGGTAACGCTCGTTATGCTATCTTTCTTAACACTTTAAATAAGATAAAGAAAGGTGAGGATATGGAGTGGGTTGCGCCTGACGGAAAGAAGGTGAAGCTATCTGACTTTGGAAAGGATGACCATACATACTGGACTACAGACTTAGAACAAGTCGATGGTATATGGAAGCAGAACAGAAGATTAATGACCAGAGATGATGCTATATTTGACATAGCATCTAACAAAGTTAAAGAAGCCCTGTTTGATTATGCTGATCTATCTATGTTTGAACGATCTTTTATGAAGAGGCTGATGCCATTCTATACATGGAGTAGAAAGAACTTCCCTGTTCAGATTAAGCATCTTGTTCTTAATCCACAAAGAGCAGAGAAGTTACATTTAGCTAAAGAACAGTTTGAATATGATACAGGCGACATTACATGGTCTGATATAGGTAAATTCTGGGGCAAAAGAGTGCCAGTATTTTTAGGGAAAGAGAACGCTGGTGTAGTTAAGGCATTCACTCTTCTCAATACCATACCTTTAACTGAATTGCAAAGAGTGATGTCACCCAAAGATCTAATCTCAGAAATGGTATCACCTATTCCTAAAGAGATATTCGAGCAGCTGCTTAACTATGATACCTTTAGAGGCAAACCAATAACAGAGTTCTCTTATCTAGGGTTAGGTGAAAGCAAGGATTTTCTTGGAGTAGACTTACCTCCTAGACTATGGAAGTTAGCACAGTTAATTGTACCACTTGGAGAAATTAACAGGCTTAATCCCGGTGGAGTTTTTGGGGAGAAAACTATAGACCCTATGACTGGTGAGCCTAAAGTAGAACCTTCTTTTATTCCGGGTGTTGCGCCTAGACAAAGTAACCCTGTTGATATTGCAGAGGTAGCTAGATGGGTAAGGTTTTTTACAGGGTTTAAGATTCATGATATTGACCTGAATAGACAAAGGTATTTTAATGCAAAGAATATTCAAGGGGATATTAGCAGACTTAAATCAAAGTTACAATACGCTAGAGCGCATGACAGAAATGCTTATGCTGATAAAATATTATTAGTGATAGATGAACTAGAAAGGCAAGCTCTGTTAGAAAGACAATGAAGAGAATATTGATAGCTTTAATGCTATTGTCTATGCCAGCTTCATCAAATATGAGGGCTTTAGAAATACCAGTTAACAGTGTATGTTGGGACTCAGTCAAAGAGGCTCTTGAATATCACGCAACTATACGCGAACTACCTATAGTTAACATGAAAAGCGGTGATCTTAGTGGGGCTATACTTCTTGTTAACCCTGACAATACTAAATGGACTTTTCTTGCCTACAAAACTAACCCAGTAACAAACCAAACTGCGGCTTGCGCCTTCTTTAAGGGGGATAATTGGGATGTTATTATACCACCAAAACCTGAAGAGAAGATTGAATTATGACAAACGGATTTCAGTTTAGTAAGAGCGTTTCATTTGGGCATATCATTGCCACTGTAGGAATTGTTATAGCAGGATTTACATTCATCTATGATCTAAGAGAGGCTATTAGCATCCTTCAATTTAAGGGTGAGACAGTTGAACAGAGACTAGATAGAATTGTAGTGAGAACAGATGACCAGTTCGATCAGATAATGGATCATCTAATTAGATTAGAAGAAAAAATTGACACACTTAACGGAGAATAATTATGGCTGAACTAGTATTAGCAGGTGGTATAGTAGTATGGATGGTGGGCAGAGGCTTTGGGTTCTGGTAATGTCTACTCATCTTAAACTTGTAGGGGAAAGTTATGGAAAGCATTTGGGATTTACTCTCAAACTTAGTCTTCACCTATTACTTCTTTGTATTGTTTCTATAATTCATGGGTTAATTCCTTGGATTTTTTCTGGGCAAGTATCGAATGGTCTTAAAAAGATTATCTCAACACTAGAAGAAAGAACGAAAATAAAAAAATAGAATGACCTATAACTACAAATTTAACAAAGTATTTAGAGGAAGATTTGCAGGGAGAACAGGAAGATGAGCAAAGACCCTAGACTTAAACGTGCTGGAGTATCTGGGTTTAACAAACCTAAACGTACACCTAGCCATGCTACTAAATCACATGTTGTTGTGGCTAAAGAGGGAGATAAGGTTAAGACTATAAGATTTGGGCAGCAGGGGGTGACTGGAGACAGACAGCCATCCGCCAGACAAAGATCGTTCAAAGCTAGACACGCTAAGAATATAGCCAAAGGTAAAATGTCTGCGGCATATTGGGCTAACAAAGTTAAATGGTAAGGAAAATATAATGAAAATTGATGCTAAATTCTTTGGTGCAATATTATTTTTAATAGCTCAAACTAGTGGTGCTATATGGTGGGCTTCTTCTTTATCTTCTGAGGTTGAAAGGTTAGCAGGTATACAGGGTGTAGCTATACCTGCTTTAGAGCAAGAAGCCAAGAACTGTGGTATAGCCATTCATAATAATGAAGCCGCAATCTTAGAGCTTCAGGAACATGACAAAGCTATATCAGGGTTAGATGTCTTAGGCTTTAGAATTGATAGCCTTACGGAAGAGATATCTAAACTAAGAGAAGAAGATGTTGCACAACGCAAGACGATGAATGAGATTATGTCTCAACATGAGAGCATCTTTGACATGATGCAAGGCAACAATATGATGCAACAGAAAGGTGGATATGGTGGTTACGGAGGATGAGTAATGACAATCACCGACCAAGCACAACAAAAAATAACGGAAGTTTTAGATGGGGATGGATACTTGGGTATATACGTAGAAGGTGGCGGATGCTCCGGCTACAGAATCAAGCTATCACCCAGTGGCACATTGCCAACGGATGCTACCATGATTACAGAAAATATATACTCTGATGCCGATTCCATTAACTTACTTGGAGATGCAACTATGGATTGGGAAGCAGACCCTTTCAGACCCACATTTAAATTTGTACCTCCAACGGGAGCGCATTCCTGTGGATGTGGCTCATCGTTTGCGTTCTAATGGATTTAAAATACGCGGCAATCGCGCTAGCAATTCTTGGACAGGGAGGTGGAATCGTTTGGTGGGCAAGCTCACTAAGCGCAAAGGTTCAACACAACGACTTCCAAATACAGATGATGAACAAAGATGTCGAAAAGAATAGTTCCTTTGTAGAGCTTTGGCCTGCTGGAAAATGGGGATCAGGCAGTCTACCCTCTGATGTCAAACAAGACTTGAAGATCGAAAGATTAGAAATGCAAGTCAATAAACTTACGGATAAGATATATGGCGATGGAGATTAATATACATGAAAAAACTAAAAGGGCTAGCTCAAAGAAGCGCATTCATTTGCGTACTTTGTATCGTGGGTGCAGTATTGGTTTACTGGCTCTTACCCTTGTAGGATGCGGATCACTAAAGAAAGCGGCGATAGTGGGAAGTGCGGCAGGCTTAGGTGCGACTGCTGGGAGTGTGATCTCTGGGGGTGTGATTGCACCCATAGCGGCTTCCACGATGAGTGCCTCTGTAGCATCTGTGGTGGCGGACCAGACGGTGAAACAGCCTACCCCTACTCAGCCTCTTGAGGTAGCAGGTGATGCCACTATAGTACAGGAGGCACCCTCTAATTTCTTTGATCTCTTAGGAGAGTTAATTAGCATGGGTGGATGGTTACTTATATTAATTATTGTAGTACCAATGGTATTAGGATGGATTATCCCCGGACCTCTGACAACACACAAAAAGAAACGCTAGTCATTATAGTCTGGAAGGACATCGTACAGGTAGCAGACTGGACACCTGCTAGCGAGGTTAACTGTCCAACATTCCAGAGTATAGGGTGGTTAGTTTCGGAAACTGAAGAAGAAATAAAAATAGGGAGTACACTTGTGGTCAATGCAGATGATCCACAAGGTACTCCCTTTGGTATTACAGCCTTTCCCAAGGGCTGTGTTCAGGAGATCAAGCGACTAAGGCTTGCGGAACCATCTTATCAGCAGTCCTAGATGATGACCATGAACCACAATCTTTACATTGCCATGTTTGATATACTCTAGTTTTGGTTCTTCTTGTCCCTCTCTTAACTACCTTATGAGATCCACACTTAGGACAGCTAGCCTCACCCTTCTCGTTTGTTATCAATGGATGCCCCTTTGTTAAAGGTCTTAACAAGTGATACGCTTCTTCTAACATCTTCACATCTTCCTTACAGTGCTTAACCACTGTGTTCATATGCTTCTTACTTCCTGCTATTGCTTTGATCCAAGCACCTTGATCTATAGGAGTCTTGCTTGCATTAAGATTAAGGAACCTCTCTATGTTGGCAAGCCTGTTGCTAGATAACTTTAACTGATACCTTGATGTTCTCCATAAATCAACATGAGCTATATGTGTTGACATAGGTTTCTTGCGATGATACAATAGCCTAGCTTGCAGAAATGGTACATCAAACCTAGATCCATACCATGACACCCACATATCTGCTTCGTTAAGTGCCTCACTTAATGCCATGCATACACCAGAATCATCCATTATATCTTTCTGTTTGTAATCTGTTATCCTAAATGTATCTAGCTTACCATTATCCCACTTAATACAGCCACATATTATCACGCCCCAATCTGCATTGAGGTTTGAACACTCTAAATCTAAATGTGCTATCTTCATTTGTCTGGTCCCCTCGGTTCTGGACTAAATAATACTACATTGTCAGGCCTATTAATTGCCTCTCTAAATTTAAACCATAGATGCTGTTCCCATATGGAATCAGATCTGGCTTCCCACTCTTCCAAATGCTCATCAAGCAACTTGTCATCTACTAAGTTATTCCTAAGTGCTACCTCCATTAAAGAGACAGCACCCTTCATATGATGACACATCATCCACACTATACTCTCATCTTGATTCATACTCTTACCTTCTTTATTCTCTTTGATTGAAAATCTTTTAACATCAAGGCGTAATGAAAAGTATTAGGCTCACACCCAAAAGCTACCTCTTGATACTTATCTTTATTCTTATCAAGTCTAATAATCATCCCTCTCGGATAATGCTTGTAATCTTGGTGGTTAACCATCTCATGTATTGCTTGAGCATATCCAAAAACTTGTAGATAGTAATCTTTATATATCTTTGCACTTGTTTTAAAATCAATAACATATAGTTCTCCATTTATTCTAGCTAATGCATCTATTGTTCCTGCATAATTCCATATCTTAGAGTAGATTTTCTTTTCGCTACCTAACCATTCGATGCCTCTCTCCTCTGCCATTTCTAACCACTTATGAAAGTTCTGCATTGGAGTCTTGACATCCTCTGGATAATCAACCAACAGTTGACCACCATTAATCTTGCTTCTAATGTGTAGCTCTATCCATTTGTGTACATCAGTGCCAATGCTTTGCGCCTCTCTACTTATTTCTCTATGAGCATTAAGTATCCCATTGTATACATGGCGAGACTCATTGTTAAAGTTATTTGTCCACCAATCTGCACCTGCCTGTACAGCCCACTCAGTCAGGTTCTTAGGTGATACAGCATCTACTATCCTAGTGACAGCAGGAACCTGCTTTCCCTTGACCATGTAAGTATGCTTAGCATCATCATACTCCAATTCTACATCATCACCATGTTTGAATTGTATTGTGTAATTCGTCATCAGATCTCCTATATTGACTGTGGTGAGCCTTTAGGGAAAACACTGGGTAACCAACCCAAAAAAACTAAAAGCCCACCACCGTCCTTCTCCTCCGTTAGAATGGAATGTCATCCCCCTCTGTAGATTTAGAGGTAGCCCCATTATCAGATGGAGCCTTATGATACTTAGGTTTAAAGTCAGATTTTGACTCACCCTCCCAAGGTTCGCTTATTGTTAATCCTAAATTTTCTTTTACATTATACCCTTCTTTATTGGTGTATGCTTCATTGTACCAAGCCGCAATTTGCATAGTCTTTCCTTCCGATCCTTTTGGTATTTTAATGTCACCAGACCATAGCGGAGCCTTTGGGTGGTTGGAATCACTCCTCCACATTTTACCTTTTCCCGGTTCATAATCATATGCCATTATGTATTCCTCAAGTTTGCTTGTTCAGTACGCCACGTTTCCCAGATAACCTTCTCTGTTTCACGCTTGTTCTCTAACAACTTAACATCTGCTAATGAATTTTCCCATCTCTCCTTCCAGTCTTTATACTCTTGAGATGAATCAGCAACAGCATTAGCTTCTGCTACTGTATCGTACAGTCTCTTTGCATTAATAAATGCTTGAGCCTTTACAATCTTTTCTTCTTTCTCTATTGCTTTAGCTTTGGCGTGGGCATATGCATAGTCCTCATCGCTTTCTGCTAGATACACTAGAGATTTTTCTACTCTTTCTTCTGAGATCATTTTCCTCTCCTATTATATCATATTTAAAAGCCTTGTCAAGTGTATCAAAAATAAATAATGGTTGACAGGCTAGGATACTTTTGTCTCCGCTGTGTAAAGCACTATGGCAACCATGGCACAAAGGCATTGCTAGCCAGTCGTTTGATTTCAAACCAAGTCCTTTATTACCTACCCTTCCTGCTATAGAACTGATGTTAATAGCATGATGTGGTACTATAGTCTCATCCTCTAGCCCACAGTTAGCGCATGGTAAGGTAGCTATCCAGTCAAGATACTTTCTATTCTGCCATCGCTTGCTCTTTTCAAGCACTATAGATATGGGTAGAACCTCTATGATCTACCTCTTTCTGATTATTAGGAGTGTTGCTTGGATCATACCCCCTCCAAACTCTTACTCCATCTTTATCGTAAACTTCTAAAGTGTCTAGGTCAATATTTTTATAGGTTCTCTTTATGCCATCGATGGACTTCACAACTTCATCATATTCAAAAGAGCAAGTATCTTCTTTGTATACATACTGCCTCCAACCGTACCCTATAAACGAGTACCATTCTCTATCTATTTTTAATTTGTGGGAAAACATAGACCCTGTTTTAATCTTTTTACCGCCTCCCCACATTCCACTGCGATAAATTTTAGTTGTTTTGTAGTCCTCTGTTTTAACATTTTCTTTATTCATAAGTTGCATACTCCTGATAAGCATTGTTCCTCACTGTTGTCCTCATAGATAACACCTCTCTTCGAGTGCGCTTCTTCATAAGGCACAGTAGTGATTGGTTGACCACCCCTTGATCCATCAGGGTAGATTGTTAAGCCCCTTAATCCGTGGGCATACTTCTTAACTAATGACATAAACGGTATTACTTTATCCTCATTGTTTAAGTCTGTTCCCCATGCAGATATGTTTATTGTGGAACTAATTGCATGATCCACATTCTTCTGTAAATCATATTGAAACTTAATCCTTCTCTCTGGATCAGTTGCTAGATCAACAGCCGACTCTATATCTTCTGGATTAATACCATCATCTATTAGTGCTTGCGCCGTACCGTCAACGACAAACTGATGCTTCCATCTTGTCCCATCTGTAAGATAACGTCTACGATATGCGACTGCATAGATTGGTTCAACCCCTCCAGTTGTTCCAGCAAGGATGCTAATAGTTCCTGTTGGGGCAATGGCTCTGTATCCTTTAGGTCGGTTAAGAAATAATCTATCGCAGTGGTCATTAGCCGCTCTCGTGCTTTCTGACTCATATATTTTCATCCATTGTTTAAGTTCATCGTTCATTCCGTATTTATATCCACGCTTTAATAGCCATTCATGCAAGCCCATTAAGCCCAGACCTATACGAGAATTCTTTTGTCTTACCTTTCCTACCTTATCATAAGGTAAGTGCGCTCTTATTAACCCACAAACAAGAAACTTAGACGCGAGGCCAACCACATCTTTAAGCTCTTCAATCGTATCAATGTTCGCAAGGTTAACAGACCCAAGATTACATACATCACTGTCATCTTCTGACGTAATTTCCGTACAAGCGTTTCGTAAAGTCTCATTCTGTTTGTCTCCAAAGTTAAAAGAAAATCCCGGCTCACCTGTCATCAGTGCTTGCCTACAATTCTCTGTGAATACTTCGCTACCATTACCATGTAGCCATGCGTCATCATAATTAAGGCTGATGTTCATCATGTCTAACGGAGCATGATAATTAAAGTTTGCTTTCTTTGCATCAGCAACCGTGATATTAGATCCTTCGATCTTCATATCATGCCAGTTCTTTACCTTGAGTAAATGCCTAGCATCTTCATGTTGCCAGTTCATGCTACCATACAAGGCAGACCTACGGCTACCACCCTGCATTACGTTCCTGCCTATCTCATTGAGAGTATAGAGTAAAGGAATGGGGCCAGATGCCACACCACCTGTCCTACGCAATTGTCTGCCTGATGGTCTACACAAGCTAACATCAGCACCGATACCACCACCTGTCATCAGACAAGACATTGCTCTTTGTGACAATCCAGCCCACTCCTCCCTGCTATCTGCCTCTAACCTCAATAAGTAGCAGTTGTTAAAAAACCTAGCATCTCTGCCAGCATACCAGAGGTATCTACCTCCCGGCATAAATTTAAACTCACTGATATACTGAGTCAGTTGATCCCTATCGCTCTTAGCCATAAGGTTATTCTTCTCTCCATCCATGTCACCACACACCCAATTAACTACAGTGTGCGCTCTATCTTCCCATGTCTCATAGGTGTTAGATGCGTACTTTTGCTTGAAGATTGTCTCTCCTAGACTTGTCTTGAACGGCATATCTCTCTCCTAATTTATTCTCTTTAGCAAATTTAATATAATCAAGTAGGGTTACTCCTTCTTTTAATTTAAATACTTCTTCCCATTTGTCACCAGATGGTGCCACCTTACGTCTATTTCTGTGGCACCACCTAGCAAACCAGTAACGTCTACCCTCAAACCTTCCATCATCGAATGGCTCATCAAGTAGGGTCAACTTCGTAATAGTTGGAGTGTGTCGTTGTTTCCCATGCCCCTTCGAGATTGGACGCAACGTACTCTTTTTCTTTTTGCTTTTTTGATAGTACCACTCGTTCATAATCCTCCTGCATTTTATCTAATAACCCCATTGGTAAGTCACTCCACTTGCAACCCCACTCAAAATGTTCAAAGACTTTACCTGATGATTGAACATACACTCTTACGCTTTCATTGTACTTAGCTATATCAATAGTACATTCTTTATTACTTTTCTTTCTTCTGTCAGACTTAGCCATGCTATGCCTCCTGTTTGAAGTCATCTGATTCATCTTCACCAAAGACTCCGTACTTATAGAAGCCAGTGATCTTGAGTATCACCCTAGACAATGCACGTTTCTCAGCCATAGCAACAGGATACTTCTGTTGTGTATTCTGAGGCGATGCTTCACCATAGGATTCAACAGATACATCACCCTTCTTAGCGGTAGCCTTGACCACCACGAACTCAGGGTTAATAGACTCCACATCAAATGTTACAGTGATGTTATTATGGTACTGTATCTTCTCAATACCAGTTCGAGTTATAATATTAACAGATCGTTTGCCAAAGGATAGTTCATATGTATCCTCGCTCTTAACCAATCCGTTATCTTTATACAGCTCGTTTAAGAACTCACTTTTTGTAGCCATGATTGTCTCCTTAGTCTGTACCTTCTGCACCTCTTGGAATATCAAAGTTATCATCAATTAATTCTTCATGGTATGATCCGTCCTCTTCACGCCATGCCTTGTACTTCTTCTCGACCCACTCACCTCTAGTAATTATAGTAGGTTTATCTCTTGTCCCTACTTGGTCAATAGTTCTGCGGCCATATTTCACAGGCGTGAATATTTCTTCCATCAAAGATCCAAAGTTATATGGATCAAAACGTCTATCCAACATTGTCAGTCTCCTTAGTAAAGTTATTTAATCTCATTATAACATACGAGTCCTCATATGTCAAGTTCTTTTCATGCAGTACTACGATAGGTACTCTATGTTCTGCCTCTGTCTCTGCCTGTTCCATAGCTGAGTGCAACCATTTGGGTAGAGTCTTTCGATGCTTGACCTCGATGCTCCACCTTGGATGCTCAACATCTCTACGTGACTCACCATTGCAACCAGTTCTCTCACCACCTAGTAGCTTGGCAACCATACGTTCACAATGCTTCCACGTTGTCATGGTATAATCTTCCCTAATGCTGTACTCTTTGCGTATGTCTGGCATCTATTGCTCCAGTCTGAGACTGACTCCCCATCCTTTCGGTTGAGTCCCATCTTCTCTAGCTGTAGTTTAAATGCTTCGGGTATACTCATAGTCTTTCCATCTATTCTCATTGTGCTGTATTGTATAGTATAACATCGGCTACATAATTGGTACGTTTCGCTTATCTGTGTTGCATCCCTCGCGCAGTTGTCGCATTTCATGTAGTATCTCCCTTTTTTCCTGCTCCATTTCTTTATGGAACTCTTGCATTGTTAAGCGATCACTTTCCAAACGCCTCTCTTCGTACACCTCCATGATGGTAGGGTAATTCTCTTTAGGTAGAGTCTTTACTGGCGCAGGTCTTTTTGGTGGGTTCCAGTAAGGATCTTTTGTTTTTCCAGATCTCTGTAAAAAGAAATCATCTGGCACAGCACTAAACCCTAGACCACCTGAGTGTTCATCTGCTGATTTTAATGGCATTGATATTACCTCGATTGATATTTCCTTTCCTATAGGGAATGGATGTGTTGTTTGTCTTTCGGAACCGTTGTATTTTTGCAACTTAAAGTACACATTAAAGATTGCCTCTCTCGCTTTCTCTTTACTTGTCTTGCTTTCTGGCAGTTTATTTACTGCTTCAATGCAATCAAGACAGGTATTAAGATAGAAATCTATAGGCACACCTGATGCACCCTTGGTTTTCTTTATTTCTATGACGCATCTTTCAAAACAATTCTCTGCTTTTTTAACTAACCTATTTAACTGACTCATATATTATAACACATAACCTTTAACTTATTGATTTATAAAGCCTAATATTATACCACAAATCTAACCATTTGTCAAGCATTAATCTTGACACCTTATGAGAGGATGAATCCTGCCCCCTATAGAGTACCCAGTTACGGACTCTAATAGAGAGTTTATAAACCTTCCTATAGAGAGCAATCTTGTATGCGAAATACCCTTTGCAAAATTATCCTTTAATATCAAAGGCTTATTGCTTATGTGTTATAATAGTAAGAGGAATACCCTTTATGGATTATTCAGACAAACTTTCCAGAAAGAATAAACGATACAAAAGACGTAACCTAGTAGCTAAAGATAACAAATACTTTAGCAGATCATTCACACCTAAAGTTAAATACTCTAGGAAGTCTAAGCATCCTGTGTCACTCCAACGATCCTAGTTCACAGGAAGAGAGGGTGCATTTCAAAAAGGCTTCGCCAACAATTCCTCTAGCTATTTCCCTTTCAATTCCTTTTCCATGGTGCGGAACCTGACATACTATGTAGTGATCCTTGTCTCCATCATGCCATAAGTTAACCTTGATTCCTCCACCCCAACCTGCACAATAAGATGTATACCCTGAGTATTTAGAGCCACCTCGTGTTGCCTCACCTCTGTTACCTTTAACACTTCCATAAAAATGTGACATGATTAATCTCCGTAATTAATATTTTAAACTATCTAATAAGTTCCCCATTCCTCGTAATAGCCATCTACGGCGTGTTTAATATCTCTAAGATCAATCCCCTCTTCTCGTATATATTCTAATATCTTAATATCTTCATCATTTATTACTATGGTTCCCATCACCTCACCTTCACCACGCATACCGAAGCCAAGCCCTCCCGTTTCTATTTCAATACTTTTAGCAATTATTTTCATGATTAACCTCCGTAAGTCTTTGATATTTAAGGTAAAGTCCCATCGGTATCGCCACCCTCAACTGCGCGATCGAATTCTTCCTTACCATTCAAGTCCGGCTCGTCAAGATCAAGATCATCGCCAAGATCAAGATCATAAGATGCTAGCTCATGCTTAATGCATTCCGCCTCTCTCATCCAGAAATTTATTTGTTCAGTGAGATCCTGCACACTACTTATTACTTCGTTAAGGCGTTGAGACATTACAAAGACAAAGCAATTAATCTCCTCCTCTAAATATTTATCATATTTATCTTGATCTTTCATATTAATTCTCCCATGTCCAGCCTGTAGCTGGTGCTATTTCAGTTGATTCATTAACATCTGTAGATGATATGATATGTCCTTTGTATTCTTCAAGACTAACATCTCCAAGCTCTGTTTCATACCCCATTACTAATGCAAACTTAATATCATCCGAGTTAGTTTCCTCATCTGTTATATATACTTCCCAGAAGTTCTTGAGTATTAAGTGTCGAACAACGTTGATTTCTGTATTGGTTTCTACATTTCTCATTCTCATATTAATACTCCTGTTCTATGTTAAAGTAATCAAAGTCTACATCATCATCTAATTGAATAGCCCAATCTTGCTCCTCTTTATCTAGCAAGTAATCATGTAACTGATCTTCATCTAATGGTGGTTCAGTTTCTAACGGCTTAAATACATCAGCATTACTATGTAAAAACATATCACGTTTATCTAAGTTATTCATAACTGTCTCCTATATAAGTGAGGCCACCTTTGTTCAGAAGCAATCCAAAGAAGATTATAATATGCTTCTGGATTCTTTGTTTTAAGAAAAGAATAAATATCGCGTGGCATATCATGAACTAATTTCTCTTGCTCGTTTAAATCATTTGTTCCAAGTCTGCCAATAGTTATATGCTGTTTCATATCTATCTCCTAATTTACTTGTTAATCTCTTTAATTCTTTAATACCTCTCGATTGTATCACATTTTTTACCACTTGTCAAGTTTACTTTTGCCTCTCTCCCTCTCAACATTTACCAAGAGATTTCGCCTCTCTACCTCTCAACACTACCCCGTTGTAGGCTGTTGCTGTTCGCTGTTGTAGACAGGTTTGTGTTATTTGTTTGCCGTTGTCACACCCCTTCCTCCACCGCGATTCATGATGAGAATTCTAGTTGTTGGTTATAGAGAGTGCCGTTTCCGACTTGTCGGCGCATCTAAAGGTTTGTGTTATTTGTTTGCTGTTGGTAGCCTGAGGTATGTGTAGGCTGTATCGTTTGCCGTTGTTCGCTGTTATAGAGCCGAGCGAGGAACGAGCGAGAACATTAATGCTGTTAAAAATTTTTTTGAGCAGTTTTAAGACTTGCTCAGGTCTTAAAGTCTAGCAGGCGGCCAAGAGTTCCTCACATTCTGGCAAGAAACTAATCGTTGAGGGGTGCGGATATTTTTTCAAGAACCGTCTCATCTGCACAAGTCTATCGGCTAGAGCTTTGTCAAGTATCTTGGGATAAACAAAGGCGAGATCTTCACTATACTCACGGAGCAAGTATTGCTCTACGTCTTTCCCGTAGTGCGTCCAATCGCTTAGAAAATCCTCGGACTTTTTAAGCTCGATCTTAATGGCTTCCTCTCGGTCAATCCCTGCTTTTACCCATGCCTCAAGCTTGACCTCTGAGACGTATGGGTTGTCTTGCTTGGTCATTCTCCAAGCTACCTTTTCCCGTATGATCTTTGGGACATCGTGGTAATTGATACGCTGAACCACGCTAATGACTTGAGCCACTAAGGCGGTATTGTCTGCCATCCTTTGCTCGATGCCCATTTGTTCAGAGTCGAAGCCGTTATCGTTGAGCCATGCTTCTCGGCTAGGGTCAGCGGTCGACAATCTTTGCTCGTCTTTCTGGATCATCAGCGCAGGAAAGAAAGCTTCGTTAATGATAGAGCCTGCCAAGAATTCCACGTTACGCGGGTTATTTTGTGCGCTGTCTAGTTCTTTGCATACGTTTAAGACTTGGTTGAATAGTTTGGACATTGTTATTGTCTCCTGTGTAAGTTTATTTGGAACCTATATTCTAGTCGAAAGATCGTAGAAAATGTACCTATATTTAAGACTAATTACAGGCCTAAAGAGAATAAAATTCCCCTTCATTTTCGCGCCAATCTTCCTTATTAGCCAATATATAGGCTTTAATAGAAAGAACACTGTTGACATGATTGCAACCTACTATAGAGGCACAAGCGACTCGTAGTTATGTCGCTCCTAGATATCATGTAAGCGAACCTGTATGTATATAGAAGGGAAAGCTTTAATCGAGCGAGACGCTGTTTCTCCCCTATGTTTTGGTATATCCTTTCCCCACACACACACGTCAGTTCAAACCAACGAACCTAAGGTTCTAGTTTATAGAGAGTCGAGCTTGCGAGATCCTAGCTGTGGCTGTGGATTGATAAGCGAATAGCGCATTCCTGAGGTTTGTGTTATTGGTTTGCTGTTGGGATGTTATAGAGCCGAGCTTGCGAGAGCCTTGCTGTACCCGAGTGCTGTTGACGAGGGGATCAATGCGACCTGTCTGTAGCGGAGCATTGGTGTGGCCGAGGGACGAGGACACGGGGGGTGTATGTACAGGGGGGGGATACCCCACCTGCTGTATTTTGTTATATATATATCCTATCCACACAGCGGAGGGACATTTTAGGTAACCCAAGGAGCATCTTATGAACCCACTATGGCGATCAATAATAGAAGAATTAGATAAAATGGCATCTGCCAAGCATACTTACGATTATGGCGAAGGCGCAGACTTCGGTTATCCCCAAGAATATGATGAGTGGTTATTTTCTGGTGGAGATCCTAGATATAGAGAGTCATGGGAACTATTACAACGAGCAATGGAAGAAAAGAGACTTCAGGAAGGTGGGCGACCTATAGAAGGTATGGTCAATGTTCCAGATTATATGAAACCTTATTACAGTGAATTAGGAATAGACGCAAAACTGAACCTTGAGAAGAAGGATGACAAGCCAACAAAAAAACTTGTTAGAAGAAAGAAGGGAACAAAGAAGGGTGGCGGACGAAGTTTCGGTGGTGGCGGAGCATTACCACCAGATCTTACAGGATCAAGTAAAACCCTGCCTAAAGGTTTCATCAAGAAAAGGTATGGATTTTTCTGATGACAAGAAGTATTAATGTTTGAATGGATGAAAGGAAGTGCCGCTAATTTCGGCTATGTAGACGGATCTGACATCAGAATAGAGCGTTATTCTAAGCCTGATAAAACTTTATACTTTTATTTATCAACTCCAGAAAAACATTACTTTTATCATGGTGGTCCATTTGACACACCACAAGATAGAGATGACGATATATTACGTCAGCTTAAAATAATTATGAACCCTAGGGGTAACAAGGGGTCAACCGAGAAAAGCCCGTGACGGGCCTTATAGAGCGTCTGAGAGGATATTATGCCTAAACTAAAAACTAAATCAGGTAAGACTAAACATTACCCTTATACCAAGAAGGGATATGCGGCTTACAATAAAGCGAAGAAAAAGAAAAAATAATGGATGAAGGGTTAGATTTTTCTGGATTGGTGAGTGATGCAGGTGAAAGCCTGTATAATTGGGGTGGAATACTCCCGTCCACCAAAGACTTTGTAGACTTTGGAACTAACCTTTATGAGTCTGGAAGGGACTTTATCTCAAATATACCTCAACAGGTATCAGAGTATTATGATGATTCTGGCCTTACTCATCCTCATAATTGGGGCTGGGGTGAAATAGGTTCCGATATTGCAGGACAAGTAGACTTGACCACACCGAGTCTTGTTTTAGATGCGATTACTCCCCCTACTTTAGGGCCACTTAAAGGTGCTAGAGAAGAGCCAACTCAGTATGGCGTTGGAGTGCCAGAGTGGAATCCGGGTGGAGTGATACATGAGGGGATGATGGATACAAGACCCATAGTAGATCCAATTGGTTTTTTACCATTTCGTAACCCTTTTAGGCAAGAAGATACTGTAGAGCCTTGGGCTAGTGGAACTATAATGGATGCCGATACGATTAGGATCTTTGACGCACCTAATCTTAACAGCAATATGCCTATTGTTGATCCTGATTTTATGAGAAAAAATATAGAGGCTCCTTTGCAAGAGGAGTATTTAGTAAACCCAACATTTCAAGCGGCTCTTGCAATAGATGATACTATCAGACCTAGCGAATGGGATGATTTTGTAGAATCTCGCGTATTGCAGGTTGATGTGCCAGATCAAGGCCCAAGCGAGTCAGATCTAAGAAGAATTGAAGAGAAGTCAAGACAAAGAGAAGAGCAAAGACAAGCCGAAGAAAGTGCAAGAAGCGCACGAGAGGCGGCTGAAGCTCAGGCAAGACAGAGAGAACAAGAAAGAGAAGGGGCTAGATTAATAGCTGAAGCTAGAGCAAAAGCGATTCAAGATAGAAGAGCAGAAGAGGCTAGATTGGAACAGTTAAATCAACAGATGTTAGAAAGAATGAGGACGCAAGAAGAGGCTCGTAAATTTAGGGAACGAGAAATGAAAGGACAGTATGGGTTTTTCTGATGACAGAACGACAAGATAAATTTGTAGAGATTTATAGCAAGACAGGTAATGCTACCCAGTCTGCAATCGAGGCTGGCTATTCGGAAAAGACAGCTAAACAGAAAGGCTATGAATTAAAAAATCTTTTAAGGAAAGAGATTAATGAGCAGACTCAAAAAGTATTGGCAGACCATGTGCCTTCCAGTATCAAATACTTATCAGAACTGGCGGAATCGTCAGAGAGCGATTCGGTACGCCTTGGTGCGATCAAGGATTTACTGGATAGAGCAGGATTAAAACCTGTAGAAAGAATAGAACAAACTACAGTGGAAAAAATGTCGGATGAAGAGATCCAAAGGGAACTCGACTCGCTCCTCAAACACTAGGGCTGTAGAGTTATTAAAGGAGCAAAGACGCAGAGAACGCTTCTCTAAGATCAATTCTTACGACCCCTACCCCTACCAGCTAAACTTCCATAAAAGCGGCTCAGAGGCCAACCAGAGGCTTCTCATGGCGGCAAACCGCATAGGGAAGTCTTATTGTGGCAGTATGGAGTTAAGTTACCACCTTACAGGGATCTATCCTGAGTGGTGGGAGGGTAGAGTGTACCGTCAACCCATCGTAGCATGGGCAGGTGGAGTCTCAAATGAAACCACAAGAGACATTGTACAGTTTGAATTATTGGGTTCCCCCGATGATCCAGAGGCTTTCGGGTCAGGAACAATCCCTAAAGACCTGATTATAAAAACAGAAAGAAAGCCCGGAGTCCCAAATGCTAAGAGTGTGGCCCTCGTAAAGCATATTTCTGGTGGGAACTCTTCTTTATTCTTTAAAGCCTATGAAATGGGTGTAGAAAAATGGCAAGGACGTAGTGTAGATTGTATATGGTTGGACGAAGAACCATCAAGAGATATTTATTCTCAGGCAGTTACAAGGACATTAGACCGAAAGGGGATGGTTTACATGACCTTCACTCCTGAAAGTGGGATGACCGAGACAGTTGCATCCTTTATGAATAACCTTCAGAGTGGTCAGGCTTTGATAAATGCGACATGGGATGACGCATCTGAGAAAGTAAAGACCATGAATGGGTTAGATGGTCACTTAAATGAATCTGTTATGCAACAAATTCTTTCCTCTTATTCGCCACATGAGAGGGATATGAGAAGAAATGGTAGACCATCTATAGGTTCTGGGCTTGTATTCCCCCTTGGTGAAGAGAAAGTTATGATAGATCCTCTTCATATTGAGGAACATTGGCCGAGAATAGCGGCAATAGACTTTGGTTGGGACCATCCTACGGCTGTAGTTTGGTGTGCAATTGACACTGAAACAGATACATTTTATGTATATGACTGTTATAGAGCATCAAAAGCAAGTCCATCGGTTCATGCGGAGAACATAAGAGTAAGACCGCATTTTATTCCTATAGCCTACCCACATGACGGTAATCGCAGGGATAGCATGGGGAATCCGGGGCTTGCTGACCAGTACAGGAACTTAGGTTGTAATTTTTTATTGGAACACTTTTCTAACCCACCAGCATTGGGAACAAATAAAGGTTCTAATTCTGTTGAGGAAGGCTTGATGGCGATGCTCCAGTCTATAGAGGCTGATAAGTTTAAGGTATTCTCAACTCTAACAGATTGGTTTGAAGAGTTTAGAATGTATCACAGAAAATTTAATAAGGTTGTACCAATTAGGGATGATCTTATGTCTGCAACACGATACGCATTTCAATCACAGCGTTTTGCTGTATCTGGTAAAGATCCAACATGGACGCAAGAGGTTAATTATGGGAATTACGGAATAGTTTAATGGCAAAAGATAGATCAGATGACGAACTAGTTACTAGGATACGGGGAGAGATTACGGATTCGCTTGGGTATATGGGCGATACAATCTCTCAGCAGAGAGAGCAAGCTATGGAATATTACTATAGCTTACCTTTCGGCAATGAGGTTGAGGGTAGGTCACAGTATGTAGACTCTACAGTGCAGGATACAGTGGAGTGGATTAAACCTTCTTTAATGAGGGTCTTTGCTTCTGGTGATGAGATGGTTAAGTTTACACCTCATGGTCCAGAAGATGTAGCTATGGCTGAACAAGCTACCGATTACGTTAACTATGTATTCACTAAAGATAATCCCGGTTGGGAGATTCTGTACTCATGGTTTACAGATGCTTTATTAAGTAAGAATGGAATAGTCAAAGTATGGTGGGATGATTATGATGAACCACAGAGAGAAGAATACTCTCATCTTGATGATATGGAGTATGAAATTCTAATATCTAACCCTGATGTAGAAGAAATTCATCACGAAGAATATATAGAAGAAGATCAGATGATGGGTGTTACTGTTTATCATGATGTCATTATAAGCAGAACAAGAAAAACAGGTAGAGTTAAAATAGAAAATGTTCCTCCTTCTGAGTTCCTTATTTCTAGAGAATCAAAAGATATACAGAGTGCTAGATTTATTTGTCACAGAGTAGAAAAGACATTATCAGAATTAAGGGAGATGTATCCTGACGCAGACTTAGATGCAGATGAATTGGGCGCTGGCGATGAAGATATGACGCAGTTCTCTGCCGAAAGATTAGAACGCTATGCTTTTGATAAGTCTGCCCGATACTGGGAAGGATGGGGTGGAGATGAGTATGGTGAGCAAGGGCTACGAACTTACTGGTTACATGAGTGCTTTCTTAAAACCGATTATGATGGTGATGGAATAACAGAATTAAGAAAGGTTTGTTTAGTTGGCTCTACTGTTCTTGAGAATGAAGAGATTGATGTAGTACCCTTTGTATCTATTACTCCAATTAAGATACCGCATAAGTTCTTTGGTTTGTCTATAGCTGATCTAGTGATGGATATTCAGCTAATGAAGAGTACGTTAATGCGTAATCTTATGGACAATATGTATAACCAGAACTTTGGGAGGTATGCAATTTTGGAGGGTCAGGCTAACCTTGATGACCTCTTAACGCAAAGACCCGGTGGTGTGGTAAGGGTTAAGTCTCCAAACGCAGTTACACCTTTGGCTACACCTTCATTAGAGCCTTACTCATTCCAGATGTTAGAATACTTAGATGGAGTTAGAGAGTCTAGGGCTGGTGTGTCAAGAATGTCACAAGGATTAAATGAGAATGCTTTAACATCCCATACTACAGCTACGGCTGTTAATGCTGTCATGGGTGCGGCTCAAAGTAGAGTAGAATTGATTGCCAGGAATTTTGCAGAGACAGGTGTTAAAGATTTAATGCTGAGGATTTATGAGTTATTACTTAAAAACCAAGACCATGAAAGAGTTGTTATGTTACGCAATCAGTGGGTTCCTGTTCGTCCTGACGCTTGGAATGATAGGTTTGATTGCACTGTGTCAGTTGCTTTGGGTAATGGGAACAAAGATCAGCAAATGGCTCACCTTTCAAGAATGTTGCAATTTGCAGGAGAAGCCATGAAGGGCGGCCTAAGAATTGTTAATGAGCAGAATATGTATAACTTAGGTGCGGCTTTAGTTCGATCAATGGGCTTTCAAAATGTTGATGATTACTTAACTAATCCTGCTAATATGCCACCTCAACAGCAACAACCTTCACCGAAAGAGCAAGCAGATTTAATGGAGGCTCAAATCAAAAGACAAGAGCTAGAGATTAAAGCTGGAGAGCTTCAGTTAAAGGCGCAAAAGATCCAACAAGAATATGAAAAGTTACAAGTTGACTCCAGTCTTAAACAGCAGGAGCTTAACTTAGAGAGAGAACAAAATAGAGCAGTAGCGATAGGAGCAACTTAATGTTACCTGATGAGAGGGAAAGGAGAGCTAAGTCTCTCCTAGATGATCCGTTGTTTAATGAGTCGTTTGATGTAATAAAAAAAGATTTACTGGATCGCTGGAGTCACAGCGGTTCTACAGAAGTTGAAGCTAGAGAGTCAATCTGGCTTGCAATGAGACTGCTTGATAGAATCGAAGGTCATATAAAGTCTATAGTTGAAACTGGACACATGAACAAGGTTCTTGAAAAGCAACACCCATTTATCTAATTAAAGGAGTTTATTATGGCGGATACGCAACAGCAACCGCAACCAGCAGTACCTTCCCCAAACTTTCCAGAAGGAAGCATAAGGGAGGCGCAAAATGCGTTTCTATCTTTATCGGAACCTGAAGAGGAGAATCCGAAAAAGCAAGAAGCCGAAACGTCTGAAGAGATAAAAGACGTTGAAGAATCGACCGAAGCTGAAGAGGAATCATTAGAGACATCTGAAGAAGAGTCTGATGAGGAATTAAAAGCAGAGGAGGAGGACTCAGAAGAATCCGAAGTCGAAGAAGAAATCACTGAAGAGGAGGACAACACACCTGATCTTTACACTGTTAAGGTTAACGGTGAAGAGTTTGAGGTTACTGAAGAAGAACTCTTAAATGGATATTCTCGACAACAGGATTATACAAAAAAGACGCAAGAGCTAAGTGAGTATCGCAAAAAACTTGATGAGGCTGGACGATATTATCAGCAAGAAATTGAGGCTACACAGCAAGCTCGACAGGAGTACATTAATACTTTAAGTAGCGCAGTTGAGTTAAACTTATCTGGTCTACAAGAGTATGAAAATATTGACTGGGAACGATTGAAAGCGGAAGATAAGGAAGAGTACCTTACTAAACGGGATGAATATCGTGAGTCTCAAGACAATATACAAAAGCTACAACAGAAATTTCAATACGAACAACAGAAACAAGCCGAAGTTCAACAGCAACAGTTTAATCAATGGGCGCAAAGTGAATACCAAAAACTAGCAACTATATTGCCAGCTTGGGGCGAACCAGAGAAACAAAAGGTTTTAGCTAAAGGACTAAGGGAATTTGCTTTATCAAAAGGTTTTACAGATGAAGAGCTTGGTCAGTTATTTGATCATCGTTCTATCCTAATCATGATGCAAGCTAAAGCGTGGGAGGACGACAAAAAGAAAGCTAACAACGTTAAAACTAAAAAGGTAAAGAAAAATGTTAAAGTTGTTAAAAGTGGCAAAGGTGTTGAAAAGAAAGCTAGCAATAAAGCTGTGCGTCAAAACAAAATGAAACGCCTCAGAGAGTCAGGTCATGTAAATGACGCAGTAGGATTATTTGAGGACTTTGTTGAACTTTAAAACAGGAGAAATGTTATGGCTATTCCTACAAATACTAGGGAAACCTATGGTGCTGTAGGCATCAGGGAAGATCTTAGTAATATCATCTATAATATTTCGCCAACTGAGACACCATTCCTAAGTGGTTGTGGTCGAGAGACTGCTGAGAATACTTACTTTGAGTGGCAGACGGACTCACTAACAGCGGCGGCGGCTAATCGCTCCACTGAAGGTGATGATCCAACTTCTACCGCTGTAAGCGAACCCACAAGGGTGGGGAATTATACCCAAATATCGGTTAAAGCCGTCCAGACTTCTGGAACAGCCGAGGCCGTTAATTTTGCTGGGCGTAAATCTTCCCAAGCGTATCAGTTAGCGAAACGTGCTAAAGAAATGAAGCGCGATATGGAAAAGATGTTGATGGATAACGTAGCACAATCCGCTGGTGCTGGCCCAAGCCCCGGTCCTGCGACCGCTAGAACGACAGCAGGTCTAGGTGCATGGGTAGCTACCAATTACCACACTTTAGGAGGCGCACCTTCACCACCCGGTTTAGGTTCGGCTTCTAGCGGTAATGGTACGGATACTGCTAGTGGCTCTGCTAATAAGCAGGTGATTTCGGCGTTAACCCAAACAGTGTCAGAACTAAGGACAGCAGCAGATAAGTCTGCACCTGCTCATGTTGTGGCATCTGTTGACGTTTATGTTTCCGACTTTGGAACTTTTAAAATAATTCCAGATCGGTTCCAGAGAGCGCGAGACTGCTGGTTTATAGACTTTGATTTCTGGGCTGTGGCGTATTTACGTCCGTTCATGACTGAAAGTCTAGCAAAGACTGGGGACAGTATAAAGCAGATGATTCTGGCTGAGTACGGTCTTATGTCTAAGAACCAAGCGGCTAACGGTTTCTTGGCTGACGTATAGGTGTAAGAGTGGGGGCGTAAAAGTCCCCACTTATTTATGAAAGAAAATATAAAAGATTATTTATTTCACAAGAAACGTTTTTTAAGTGTAGATTTTTGTGAGTACGCTTTAGAGACATTAAAGAAAAGCCAGTGGGAAAGTCACGACTTTACTGGTTATGAAACAAATGATCCTGAACATGGCTTTGGATGGAAAAGAGAAGTTAAGTCTAAGCCTTCTGGAAATGCAGAACCAGAATTTATAGGATTTAAAAGCCCTGACTGGAGTGAGGATCATGCTCATATTAATAATGTTATTATAAATAGTTTATCAAAAGCATTAACAGAGTATGTAAGAAGTTTTGGTTATAAGTGGTTTGATGGGTGGAATGGTTATTCAGTGATAAAGTTTTTAAAGTATGCTGAGTCTCACCAAATGGCAGAACACTGTGACCATATTAGTTCGTTGTTTGATGGAAATGTAAAAGGTATCCCGATGTTGTCCATTGTAGGACAACTAAATGAAGACTTTGAAGGTGGTGAGTTTGTAATGTGGGGAGATCAAGTCATTCCTTTTGAAAAGGGAGATGTAATTATATTTCCATCTAACTTCATGTATCCACATAGAGTAGAGCCTGTAACTAAAGGAGCAAGATATTCATATGTCTCTTGGGCATACTAGATTTAAAACAATAAGGGGGTTATTAACTGGTGAACTGTTGGATTTTCTTGGCGTATATGCCTATAACAAAGCGACACTTCCTGATGCCATACCAACAAAAGAGACTCACGGATTTGTAGACGACCAGATACCTAACACTCCTGCTTGGCATGATGACTTAGCAATGAAGAACTTACTATGTTATTTATTGCCTGACATGGAAAAGCATACTGGAGTAGAGTTAATTCCAACATACTCTTATCTTAGGGTTTATAAAAAAGGTGATGTGTTAAAGAAGCATACGGATAAACATAATTGTGAGTTTAGTGTTACCTTAACTTTAAGAAGAGAATTAAATGAGGACATATGGCCTATCTATTTAGATCCCTTCAATGAGGGTAGAGACTTAACTTACGGAGGTAGGAAGATAGACCTAGATGTAGGAGATGGACTTATCTACAAAGGAATCGAAAGCCCTCACTGGAGGGATAAATTTGAGGGCAGTAAACTAGCCCAAGTATTTTTACATTATGTGAGGAGGTAGTTATGAAAAAAGGCGTTGAAAGTTGGTCAGATAGTAAGGCAGGAGTTAAGGCTGACAAATCTTTTAAGAGTTCTGGGGATGCTTACGGTGGTATAACAGGCATCATTTCTAAACTAGGCACTGGCGGTAACGTCAAAGGTCAAGACAATCAAAAAGAGAAAGGCTAATGAGCAAGAAAAAAGAAGTAGAGGGTCCAATCACTTTATACTCCCCTGTAAGCAGGGGTGGTGACGAAGGTTTATTGAAAGCCATCAAGAGCTTGGAAACAGGCAAGTCTGGATATAAATCTCCGGGCAATAGTCCTAAGCATAAGGTAGAAGATCCATTTAAATAAGGGGTAGAAATGTTTGTGTATGTTAAGACTCCTACCATTGCGGTAGTAGATGGTGTTATCTCTTCTGAAGAATGCAATCAAATCATTGAACATTCAAGAGGTAAACTAGAAAGAAGTACAGTAGCAACAGATGACGGTTTGGTTCCAGATAAAGATAGAACTTCTCACGGAACTTGGCTTAGTCACTCTGACTTTCCAGAGGTATGCCAAAGGATTGCAGATATAGCAGCCATACCATTAGAAAGAGCAGAGCCTATTAATGTTTTGCGCTATACTAATGACCAAGAGTATAAGCCACATTATGACGCACTAGATGGAGTGCATCTTGAGAATGGTGGGCAAAGACTGTTAACTTGTTTATTGTATTTGAATAACGCTGTAGGTGGATCTACTGCATTTCCAAAATTAAATTTAATTATCGGATCTATTGGTGGAAGATTATTAATGTTTGGGAATGTAGATGAAAATAATCAGGCGCATGATTTATCGTTGCATCAAGGATTGCCGCCACATGAGGGTGAAAAATGGGTGATGACTTTATGGTTCCGAGAAACGAAAGTAAATTAGAGAAAGCATTTGGTGCTAAAAAAGTTAAAGCACCAGATAAACCTAAACAGAAGACTGCTGAAGAGCATTTAAAAGAATGGTCTAAAGACCAGACTAAAGCTATAGGCGGCAAGGGATTTTTAGTAGGATGAAAAGAAGATCAGGTAAGCTATTAGATGTAATGCCTTATAGACATCAGGAATGGATAGAAGAGCCTGATGGAGAAATATCTATAACTACATATCAGGATGTTACTCCAACTATAGAGCAGAATAAAAAAGAATATAATATATATGGGGATAAGCTAACAACAGGCAAAAGAGGGGACTGGCATAAGGTAGCCTCTATTCCTTTTAATGTCTATGAGCAATGGAAGAACGAAACTAATGGAGCAATTGATAAAGACCCTAAGTTGCTGGCTAAATATTTAAATGACCCAGACAATAAGTTTTTTAGAACTGCACCAACAAAACTATAGAGGAAATAATGATGGCAGATTTATACAGATTAAACAATTTTAACTATACGTTTACTGCTACTGATAGCTCAGTACTATTGAGCGATGCTATATCTGCACAATGTACCGCAATCATGATTAATGCAAGTGAGCCTGTATTTATTAAGATAACAAAACATGGTGATGCGGCGACTTCTGGATCAGGCGGATACTTTATAAAGGACTGGCCTCATTATGTGCGTGTGAGTGGAGGAGATCGCGTTGCAGGGCTAAGAGCAGGATCAAGCAACTCTGTAGTATACATTACTGAATTGACTGAATGAGAATTCCTAACCCTGATACTTATAGACTTGCAAATAAATTGCATTCTATAACCACTTCTACAACCTCTACCGAAATGGCAGAGGCGGTTGGCTCTGGTATAAGTGCTGTAATGATAACAGCTACAGAGGATGCTTATCTTGCATTTGGTGGAGAGGTAGAGAATGTTGCATGGAGCGAGGTATCTGGCGCATGGTCGGCACAAACAAACTCATGGAAAGAGTACGATCCTGTTGGTGATGGCTATCAAGAGAAAGATTGGCCTACTTATTGGCGTATTAGTTCAGGGCAGAAGGTATCTGCTTTACAAGTATCAGCATCAGGAACAGTATATATTGCGGAGATGACAAGGTAATGGCGATAGGAACTTATGCGGAACTCCAGACTGCTGTGGCTAACTGGCTAGACAGGGGTGACCTAACAGATAGAATACAAGAATTTATAGACTTAGCCGAGGCAAGGATCAACCGTAACCTTCGGCTTAGACTTATGGAAACTACGGCTACTGGAACATTAACTGCTGGTACTAGGGATTATACATTGCCTACAGATTATATACAGGCGAGGACATTTCATTTGACTCTTGATCCTATAGTTCCATTATCTTATGTTACTCCAGAGATAATGAATAGGATATGGGGAGGATCTACTTCTGGAACACCAGAAGCCTTTACAATTATTGGGGAAAATTTTAGGCTTGGTCCTGCACCTGCAACCGCTGATGGTTATTCTATGCTTTATTATAAGCGAGTACCTGCATTAACTCCTGCGGCTACTACTAATAGTATGCTTACAAATAATCCTGATATATATTTATATGGGGCTTTATTAGAGGCAGAACCATTCTTACAGAATGATGCAAGGGTACAGTTATGGGCTACAGCTTACAGACAAGCTGTTAACGATTTACAAGTTCAGGATGATAAAGATCGTCACTCTGGTTCTGAGCTAAGAGTAATGAATACGAGTGGCTACTTTTAAAGGGGATTAATTATGGCATTAGAAACAGCAACATATATTAGCCAACTAACAGCTACAAATCCAACATCTAGTGATCCTGTGTCGCAAGGTGATGACCACCTGAGGCTAATTAAATCAGTATTGCAGTCACAGTTCACTACATTAGGTGCGGCGGCAGTAACCACTACGGCGGCAGAACTAAATCTGTTAGATGGTAAAACAGCAGTAGGTGATGCTTCAGGGCCGGGGTCTAGCACAGATGATGCGATTGCAAGGTTTAGTGGAACTGGTGGAAAGACATTGCAGAACAGTGGAATAACTATTAGCGATGCGAACCTTTTAAATATGGGAGATAATGTTATAGGTAAGCCAGAGATAAAGGATTACTCAGAAAGCTATAATGCGTCATCAGGCAATGGTACTGTGACGTTGGATATTGAAAATGGAAATGTTTTTCAACACACAGCATCTGGAGGAAATGTCACATTTGCTTTTTCCAATCCATCCGCATCAGGAAAATCCTGCGCCATTACTTTAAAGTGGATACAAGACTCTTCTGATAGGACAATCACTTGGCCGGGGTCAGTAGATTGGGCAGGTGGTTCTGCTCCAGATGTTACAAGCGGAAGCGGAAAGGTCGATGTTTACACTTTCTTTACGGTTGATGCAGGAA